>Ga0316204_10001231_pt1 | contig 73782 bp, 71 predicted proteins | sample 6monrhotite_MG_2_FD_205661 | JGI IMG/M metagenome (GOLD analysis project Ga0316204, IMG submission 205661) | Microbial mat bacterial communities from mineral coupon in-situ incubated in ocean water Damariscotta River, Maine, United States -... | ecosystem: Environmental > Aquatic > Marine >...
GGCAACGGCGGTGGAAAACGGAAACACGGTCGATGAGCCGACGATGCGGATCTGGTCGCGCGCTTGTGCGGTACCTGCAAAACAGATGCCGGCCAGCGCCGCAACGGTAAGGGTCTTCTTGAACATCTTGTCCAAACTCCTGATAAGGGCTTTCAAAACTTGGGAACAGCAAAATGCCGTTTCGCGAGCAAGCTAGAGCCCAGGAGCGTCCCTTTTATGACTATTATGTTACAGGTATGTGACACCGCACAAATCGTGGATTTGTGCGGGTTTTAATGCGTGCAGCTTTGAGGGTGTCTTCATCGCCATCTGATTCAACCGGGGCATTTAAAGCTTGAAGGCATGCCTCTACCTTCTCAATGGCCTCAGCCAACATCGCAGATTCTTTCGAAAAACTCTGATCCACAGGAATCAAAGCACCGTCTCCACTTTTTCCTGGAATACCAACCTACGGTTGTCGCATTTAGAACAATCGCAGGAAGGATGCCTGCATCTGATTTTTTGAAGCCAAGAAAAATCCCCGCGGATGGAAACCGCGGGGATTGACAGTGCTTACAGGGAGAACTGCTGCCTGAAGGTAGCTATATGGCTGTAAGCCGCCTAAAGTTGGTGATTAATTCACCCTCACATGTGTCATCGTTTAGATTGGCACCTTGAGAGACTCATCAACATCCGGCTCAGCGACGATCGCGCCGCCGACTTCGATTTCTTCATCGGTGGCGTCACGGACGTTGAGAACTTCTAGTTTGAAGATCACATGACGCCCGCAAAGCGGGTTGTTGCCATCGACCGTGAGGGTCTTGTCGTCCATACGGGTCACGATGAAGTTGCGGGGCGCGCCCTTTTCATTCTCCATGGTGATGGTGATGCCGACTTCCCGAAATTCTTCAGGGACGTTTTCGATGCTGTCGGTAAAGACCAAGGTTTCATCCCGTGGACCGTAGAGCATGTTGCAATCGATGGGCACCTCGATGACATCGCCCACTTTCTTGCCTTCTAATTCTTTCGTGACGCTTTCGTCCAAGGCGCATTCCATGCCGTGCACGTAGCCGATGGGATACTCGACCGCGATCAGGGATTCGCCGGACTTTTGGTCGAGCACCTTGTAGCTGAGCTCGACGAACTTGTTATCTTGAATGGTTTCGCTCATATCAAGTCATATCCTGGGTCTTAGAAGACGGAAGCGCCATAAATTTTGACCACATCATCATCATCATAACCGAGGACCAAACGGCCAAGCCATTCGCCTTGCTTCTTGGTGCTGCGGACACGGTACAATACCGAGGCATGTTCGCCACGACGAATGATGCCGAGATAGTCGTAGACTTCGGAGAGGTTGCGGGTCAATTCGCTATTCGCGAATTGCTTTCCGACTTCCATTTCGTTCAAGCCTTGCATCAGACTGTAGTGAAAATTGCGGATGAATTTTCCGTATTTACCTTCGTTGGAAGCCCGGACGAGCTCCGTCCACATCGGCTCAGCAACGGTCAGAATTTCATCATCCGTGAGTTCGATAATGTTCATATTTGTCCTCAGTCACGCTAGAAAGGGAATCTCGCAGGGGCACAAAAAAAGATCAACACAGAAATGCTGATCTTTTTCAAATTCCCAGCCGAAGTTCGAAATGAACTCCGGCTGGGTGTCTTGAAGATTACTCGGCTGCAGCAGCAGATTCGTCTGCGTCAACCAAGTGATACAAGGGTGCCTTCTCCATGGTGTATTTCCCGGTCTTCGGATCACGACGCGACACGGTCAGAACGTGCCAGTTTTCGTCATCCAACTTCAGGACGTCACCACGGTAGTAGTAACCCGGCCAACGGGTTTCTTTGCGGAACAGAGTGTGCTGCATCACACACTCGGACGTACGATGACGGTGCTTGACTTCCCAGGCACGCAGCAATTCGTGAAGGTCCTTGGCCGCAATCTTCTCAAGATCTTCTTCCATGATCTTGAGCTTCTTGAGACCGATGCTCAACAGCTTGTCGTTGGTCATATAGTTAACCGTCACACCAGCGCAGTATTCATCCATCAGCTTTTGCAGACGGTCGAGGAACTGACGCGGGTTGTGATAGTTCGGGTTAACGTCACCAGCCACGATTTCGTTACGATGGATTTTGTAGTGTTCCATCGGCCTGAAGACTTCTTCCTGCAGCTTGGCGATGGTCGCGTCGGAAACGCGGATACCTTCGGCCTTGCCGTCGTCGATGTACTTACAAGCGGCTTTCGCAGCCAGGCGACCTTCGGTGAAGGAACCTGACGAGAACGCGTGCGGTGTACCACCGACCGCATCACCGGCACCGAACAGACCTTCGACGGTCATCATACGGTTATAGCCCCATTGATACTCAGGCGGGGAAATGTCTTCCGGGCCGGAGCACCAGGCGCCGCAACCGGTGGCATGGGAACCCATGACGTACGGTTCGGACGTGGTCAGTTCCGGGTTTTCGTTCTTCGGATCAACGTCCGTAGCGGCCCACAGAACAGCCTGACCAACGGTCATGCCCAAGAAGTTATGCCAGCCGATCTCTTCCAGATGCGGATCTTGGAACGAGTGCATGGTGACCATGTGGATCGGACCGCGACCGGCGTTCACTTCGTTGATGATAGCGTGGTTACGCAGGCAGGTCGGGATCGGACGGTGGGTGGCGTGAGAAAGTTCCGGATCCAGGTATTCCTTGCCGACCATTTTCTGCAGAGCCGGGAACCACTTGGATTCGTATTCTTCACCGTATGCGTTTTGCGTGTAGGTCTTCAGATGCAGGAAGTAAGCACCAACCGGGCCGTAACCGTCCTTGAAGCGCGCCAGAACGATACGGTTTTCCATCTGGGTCATCTTCGCGCCAGCGTTGATCATCAACGCATAAGCGGAACCAGAAGACCACGGTGCGTACCAAACACGACCGGCACCTTCGCCCACGGAACGCGGTTTGAAGATGTTTGACGCGCCGCCCGCGCCGCAAACCACGGCTTTAGCCTTAAAGACGTGGTAGTTGCCCGTGCGAACGTTGAAACCAACGGCACCGGCAACGCGGTTTTCCTTGGCTTCGTCCATCAGCAAGTGGGTGACGCAGACACGGTTGTAAACCTTGTCAGCCGAGTTCTTCGCGGCTTCGGCCACAAGCGGCTTGTAGGATTCACCGTGGATCATGATCTGCCAGCGGCCTTCACGCAGGTAAGATCCCTTCTCCAAGTCACGCATGATCGGCATGCCCCACTCTTCGAACTGGTGGACCGCGGAATCGACGTGGCGAGCCATGTCGAACAGCAAGTCTTCACGCACCATGCCCATCAAATCGATACGGGCATAACGAACGTGGTCTTCCGGGTTGTTTTCACCAAAGCGGGTGCCCATGTAGCAGTTGATCGCGTACAAGCCCTGAGCCACAGCACCGGAACGATCGATGTTGGCCTTTTCGGCAACGACGATCTTTTTGTTCTGGCCCCAGTAACGGGCTTCGAAAGCTGCGCCCGTGCCACCAAGGCCAGCACCTGCAACGAGGATGTCGATATTGTCTTCGACGATCGTTTTATAAGCCATTAGTACTGCACCCCTTTCTGCATCTTGAGGCCATTGGATTCCAGGGTATGCAAGCCGCCGTCATCCATGCGGATGTACTTCGGTTCGTTGTACAGCAACTGGCTGTTACGCTGTTCCTCGCTCGGTGCCGGAACGTCCTTCAAATGAGGGATGAACTTGCCCCAGGGCTTCGTGGTGATCGGAGCCAGCAGGTTCAGGTCTTTTTTGCCGTTGCGGAACTTGATGCGCCAGGCAATGACACCCTTTTCCTCATCGCGGACGGTGCGGACGCTGTGGCCGAGCGGCGCGAAATCCGCGTAACCGCGAACATCGATCGCGTTCTGCGGGCAGGCCTTCACACAGGAATAGCATTCCCAGCACATGTTCGGTTCGATGTTGTAGGCACGACGGTAAGTCGTGTCGATGTGCATGATATCGGACGGGCAGATATCAACGCAGTGTCCACAACCGTCGCATCGTGTCATATAGACAAAAGTAGGCATAATTCGTTTCCTTCCCTGTTAGAAAGAATCTCTCAGGTTTGATTTTAGTAGTGGCTCGGCTCTTCGCGTTTGATACCGAGTCCCATGTTAGGCGGATTTTTGCCCATATATTCTGGGATATCGGGAAAGCGTTTCTGCAAAGCGGGATCCGTCAGATCAACCGGTTCCGGCAGGTTCTCACGAGAGCCATCGGCTTTGATGACGCGCTTGTTGAACGCAGCAGCCGGCTTGAAGAACATGTGAGCGAATTTCGACCACATGACACCTGCGAACAGAACCGTCGCCACCACAATGAACAGAGCCAGGAACACAGTCGTCCAAACGGCAACGCCTTTGGCCTGCAAGATGGCCCAAACCAGACCGAAGGTCGTCGTGCCCAGCAAAGACAGAATGAACATGTCAGCCTTCACAATGCGGTACCACGGAACACCTTCAGCAGCGACATCGACGCGGATGAAGAACCAGAACCAGTAGCCGCCGAACATGACCATTGCGGCGCCGAGGTGCCAGAGCTGAGAGACGATACCCGGAGCTTCGTGGGTCGGATAAGCGAACACCAAGGCAACGGTCGTCAAAAGGAACAGAATGAAGCCGTACATGGTGAACAAGTGCGAAATTCGGCGTTTGGGGTTGCAAAACTCCCCAGAGGTCGCCACGTCTATGACAACCGTGCTAACAGCGATACCGATTTTGTCACCGGCGCCAAGTTCACGCGTACGTGAAGCTTCAGCGGCTTTGGCTTTGGCGAAAAAGTATTTGGCGCTTTTCTTGTGGATCATATCCACAACCGTGCCGCCAACGACCAGGATAGCCATCAAAATGACATAACCCTGGATTACGTTGAGCGGAATGGTCATCGCAAGATCAGCGAATGGATTACTGGCGAACATCAATTCCTCCCCTGTCGCAGTCATCAATTATTGAAAAATCTATATGTTGGATCTTTTCTATTAGTATTAGCGGTGCATTATATAAAGGAATCTTGTTTTGACAATCAGAATGATCAAACGCGCGGTAATTAAATGTTTGGACCAAGGGCGGACTGGCAATTTTCGTAGTCAGGCCCGTGCTTTTTAGCAAGATATTACCTTATATATGATCAGCCTAAGCATACAATCAGTATAATATGAAACATGCCTAATATATAATAAGTCTAAATTGCAAACAGGCAGCCTTTTGGCTCATCAAGCCCGTACCCGAGCTCACTTTAGGGTGTCACCTAACTTCGATTCTCGGATGGTGCAGAGCACAATTTTTACCCGATGTTAGCGCCCTTCCCTGCAATTTTGCTCCCGGTCCCGGCCGGAGATGCATCGCCATTGCTAAACTTATTCACTGAATGCGTTCCGCTGTCGCGCTGCTGAATTGCCAGAGATCATATTCTTGCTTGACCGGCTATGCAGATATGGTGCGTAAAAAGCTGCTTCCCTCCGGCAACACCATCCTATATATTCCATCTTTGAAATATGAAAAAATCTTCATGCCGGGGTGGGGTGATTCGCAGTTTTGCAGGGAACTGTCTCGGTTTATAACTAGACAACAGGTGAGTTGAATTATGGGTAACGTAAACGCTAAAGACCCGGTCCCTGATGGCAAGACCGAGTACTACACCACGAAGCAGCAACCGGTTAACGAAAAAGGTTACGTCGGCTACAAGACCGAATGGATCGAGTGGCAGACGGAAGTTCCCTACGAAACCCCGAAAAGGCCGTAAGCTTTTCGGACGGGCGCACGAAGCCCGATATCGAACGCAAAAAGAGGGAGGCGCTGGACGCCTCCCTTTCTTTTTGCCTGTCTACAAGATCCTTGTTTTATCGTCTCATAGTATTCCTGCAGGGCCTTGGCCACTTCCAAACGGGAGAATTCGGGTGAAATGCCTTCCCCCTTGCTAAGCATCTCGCGTTACGTGGTGGCGGAGATGGACACCTGGTTCTCCTTGTCGGGTGGGCAGGTCTTGGCGGTCGCCATGCCCATGTACTTCAATCAATAGAACATGATGTCAATCTTCAGCGGCTGGGTTTCCAGCGGGTTATCCCACAGTTTATCGAAGAGGTGCTGTGCGTCGAACGGGCCGTTGTCGTCACCCACGCCCGCGTGCTCGCCCCCGATGATCAGACGCGAGCAGCCAATGGTCTCCAAAGTGACCACTCAGCCCCCCCCGGTTCCCCACGGCTTACACGGGGTCTATTTGTTTTTTCATGAATTCGGCGCGCTTGTCGGCATCCATGACCACATCTTCCGTGGCGGGCATATTCAACAGGAACCATTCTTGCGTGCCGTCTTCATATTCAATGGCGGGTCCGTCTTCGCGATGCAGTTTTCCATTGGCCCACCATTGCTTCATTTCATGCTCTTCGACCACGGCGGGGCCATCATCGCGATGACGGATGCCATGCGACCACCATTGCAAAGTTCCATCCTCTCTTTCAACGGCTGGCCCGTCTTCACGATGTAGCTTGCCGTTGAAATACCACTCCTTCGATCCATACGTCTCGATGATGGCCGGACCGTCTTCACGGTGTAATATTCCGTTTACCCACCATTCTTTGGTTCCATCCAAGAGCTCAACAGCAGGGCCGTCCAGGCGATGCTGCTTGCCGTTGAGAAACCATCCTTTCGATCCATCGGGTCGAACGGCAGCGGGGCCGTCTTCACGGTGCAACTTTCCATCGAGGTGCCACTCAATCGTTCCGTCTTCTTTTTCGATTTTTTCGGGTGCTTGGGGCATCAATAAATTCCGTTCCACTAAGTGTTTGCACAATGTCAGAAAGCAACAAGGCCTATTCACCCTCAACACATACACGGCGCATGCGTCAGCGAGAGTTTAGCATAGGCATTTTACCGGACAATGTTATCGATTGATCCGTGTTATGAGGTGGGCAAATGAGCCGGCAAGGCGATCATCAAAATGCAGCTCTTGGGTAAAATAGATCAAACAAATCAATAGATTACTACGTTATTTCTACGTTGAAAAACGCACAAAAACATAGACAATCCGTTGATTACTAACAGATGCGTGTTAGCGCTTGGATATGGGCAGCTGCACATGAAATGCCGAGCCTTCGCCCAGCACACTTGTCACATTCAAACGTCCGCGGTGGCGATTGACGATGTGTTTGACGATGGCCAGGCCCAAGCCGGTGCCGCCCATGGACCGCGAGCGGCCTTTGTCGATTCGATAAAAGCGTTCGGTCAGGCGTGGCAGGTGCTCAGCCTCGATACCTTCGCCCTGATCGGCAATGGTGATTTCGATGCCCGGCGTACCAGTTTCGATAAACGCATCCAACGTGCGCGCGCTGATGCGCACCGCCGTCTCTGGCGCGCCGTATTTGATCGCATTGTCGACAAGGTTTTGGAACACTTCGCGCAGTTCATCCTCATCGCCATACACGTCCGCCATATCGCCGGGCAAATCGATATCTAAACTCATGCCCTTTTTCTCGGCTTTGATGTGCACCGAATCGACCACCCCCGAAAGGATGCTGATAAGCGACACCTGTGTGGTCGGGCGGATGTGTTCGTTGACTTCAATGCGCGACAACGACAACAAATCATCGATCAAGCGTGCCATACGCCCGGCTTCGCCGTTCATGATGGTGAGGAAACGTTCCTGGGCGGCGGGGTCGTCTTTGGCTGACGTTTGTAGGGTTTCGATAAAACCGCTCAACGCAGATAAGGGCGATCGCAGTTCGTGGCTGACATTGGCGACAAAGTCGGCGCGCATGGTTTCCGCATTTTTGAGAGCCGTCACTTCGTGCAACGCCACCACGGCGCGCACCGACAGGGCTTCGCTACGCGGCACCCCCATGACCTGAAGCTGATAGCTGCGCCAGACCGGCGTCTCGAACACCACGTCGGCCTCAGTACGCGGCACTAGGCCTGCAACCACCTTCTTCAAAGCATCTTGAGCATCAGGCTGACGCAGGCTCAGGGTAATATCGCGACCGTGAGTGCCTTGCCCCAACAAATCATCCGCTGCACGGTTTGCGGCCAAAACACGTCTACGCCCGTCCAACAGCAGCACCGGATCAGGCAGAGCGTCCAAAATCACCGACGCCAAAGTTGTGTCGACCTTGGTCACCGTTTCGGGAAAGGCCCGCGCTTGCCTCAGCCCGGCCCACGCCGCGCCCAACGCGATCACCCCGGCGCTTAAAGCCGCCTCACTCACGGTGACGGTTTTATTGATCGCAAAAGCGGCCAAGACCGTAAAGCCCGGCACCAAAGCAAACAGTGGCGCAAAAGAAAAATCAGCGGGGACAAAGCGGCGCATTGGGTTGAAACTCGCTATTACAAAATCATTACATGGCCGCCAGCATACTGCCCCGGGCCAATTGCGCCAATGCTTTAGCGTTTACGCGTAAGGCTTACATACTGCAAGCTGTAGGCATAGGATAGCACGGGTTAATGGTATGTCGCGGGCTTCAGCTGGTGTAGTTTAGGCGCTCGTGAACGGCATTGTTCATACTATTCCAATGTACTGGAAGAACCAAAGCTATGGGCAGAACCAACCAAGAAAAGCAATGCCTGTGCCGCCCAAATTTGGCGGAAGAGGCGAGCCAGCTCCTCAGCGATCTGGCGAATCCGGAACGCCTGATGATTATCGCCTTGCTCCACGAACTTGGCGAAATGCACGTCAACGACATCGTAGAAAAACTGGGTGCCAACCGCGCCAGTCTGTCACGGCAATTGGGCCGTTTGCGCGAACAATCCATTGTCACCACACGGCGCAAGCACAATCGCATTTATTACACCTTAAGCCACAGCAAAGCCGCCGAACTGATCAAGACCATCGGCCATGTTATGAGGTAAGCCCCCATGTCCGACGGCACCTTTACATCGTGTACGGGCCCTTACACCCGTATCCCCTTTGCCCGCGAAGATCTCAAGCCCACCCAGATCCTGCTCGACAGACTGTCCCAAACCGATGTGGCGCTGATCGTGCGCGAACGTCCATCTGGGCACGGCGGCACCAACGATTTCAATCTGCATGTGGATATCGAGGATCCCGCCACGCCAGACACGCACTGGGATGTGCGTGCGGCTAAGTTTATCGGCCCCAAGAAACTTTTCGGTCGCGACCATATCTATGAAATCGCCGTGCGCAAACGCGATCAACACAACGCCGTCATATGGGAAGGTTACCTGTTCGCCGATAAATTCAAGCTCCTGGCACAGCGTTTCCCCCACGACGTGCAGCGCCTGATCGAGGGCGATTACCCCCAAGGCTGGCTGCCCGCCGACCGCGCCCAGGCCGAACGTGTTCGCCTGTGTACCGGTGCATGAATGAAGCGCCGCTTATCGCCTCAATTCAGGTAACATTGTTTCGCACCAGCGAGATTAAATATTTATAGATTTCAATGAGTTAATACCATACTACTACAGACGCCTTCTAATGGAGAAACTTTGTTTTGTATGGGCCGCCTCTTTTGATCTAATATTTTTCGGGTTAAGCAAAATACAGCGATCCAATACATAATCAGACTCGAAAAGGTGGGGATCATAACGATGGACGGATGCGCCGCTCTCGAATGTGGAGAAATCAAAGAAGCTTGTCAGGAAATGGCCTGTACGGAGCTTCTCGAATACCTCATCAAAGATAAATTTGCCGGCAAAATCGCCGTCACGGCGTCGTTGCGCGCACGATCGGTGATTGTTCAGCACATGCTGTCCGAAATCGATCCCACCGTGCCGATCATCTATTGCAATGCGGGCAAAGTGTTCCCGGAAAGCGAAGACTACAAGCGTGACATCATTCAACGCTTTGGCTTCACCAACGTCCTTGATCCCATCGGCGAGAATGAAGCGTTGGTTCGCTCCGGTGATCTCGATCATATCGAATGGGTTAAAGCCCAGTACGATCGCAACCACGGCGCCACCCAAGAAGCGATGCACCTGAACAAGACCCTGGAAAGGTATGAGTGCTGGATCAGCGCTGTGTATCACTACGATCAAGACAGCACCACGCGCTCGCGGGTCGAACGCGAAGGCCTGTTGGTTCGCGTTAATCCGATCCTCGATTGGGATGCGGACCGCGTGCAGGAATTTATGGAACAATTCGACCTGCCTTACCACAAGCTGGCCAAAGTGGCGCTCGACATGGACGAGAAGCACGGCGACGGCACCGATGTGATGACGTTTGCGTTTTAAGACGCTTTTCGCCTCAAACGAATACGGCCCCTGATGATGATCAGCGGGCCGTTTTTTTGTGCTCTTACTTACAAGGTGTCGGGCAGATTCTCGTACACGTTTTGCCACGATGAGGCACCGTTTAACAGCGCCACGACCTTAGACATGGGCGTGGCCCAGATTTCACGCGCGTTAAGCTCGCCCTCGCCCTTACCGGTCCATGCCAAACATTCGCGGGGCTGCGTAAACTGCGCATCGACGCCGTCCTTATTGCCGCGCGCATCCATGCGGTACCAGCCGATCCGGGGCAGGTGCACGACGTTCAGGCCGTGTAAAACGAAGCCCCCGCGCCGCCGGCGCAAGCGTTGATACGTCAGCCCCGCGGGCACGCCGTTGGCGCGCAACAACGCCGCCAGCAAATGGCTTTTAGCAAAGCAAAACCCTGTGCCATGCGCCAGCACGTCGGACGCCTTGCACGTGACCGGGCCGCGTTCAAAATCGACGCTGTGTTGAATTTCATCGCGCACCCATTCGAAACTCGCCTTGGCGATGTCCACGTCGTCGCGGTGCCCATGGGCCAACAGCGCTGCACGCTCTTGCACATGCGGATGGCCGCAGTCGATGACGGCACACGGCGCCAGAAACGGATCGTACTTGGCCACATCCAGTGGCTTGGGAACGGATTGGATAAAGGCTTGGCGCACGGTGTTGTCTATTTCGCTGTCTGTATTTCGCTTGCGGTGCGTGCAAGCAACCACATTTGCATGGCAACTGTATGAAGCGTGATGCTCTTATAGATCCAACACCGCTGCGTGTAGGCTGGTTTCGAAGCGCACTGTGTCCGGATTCCAGCGGTGCAGTTGATACAGCGGCTGGTCCTTGAGGTCGGCCCCGAAATCGCCGAGACGATTGTCCGGCGGCAGGCTCGGCACCACCGTGGCGACGCAGGTTTCCAGGTCCACTGTAAACGCCCGGTGCGCGTGACCGCAGAACATGTGCACCACTTGCTTGTGATGCGCGACCAAATCCAAGAACGCGTCGGCTAAGACTTTGTCGTCGAATTGAAACGGGTACTTCGAGGTCGTGACCTCAAACGGCGGGTGATGCATGAACAGCGCCGTGGGTGTGTCCGGCGCGTCTTTAAGCATCTCTTCCAATGCAGCCAGCCGTACCGAACAGGTGGTGCCGATGTTGTCTTCGCGGTGTTGGGTGTCCATCGCGATGAGGCGCACGGGAAAGCCATCGACGCTGTATATCAAAAAGCCATCTGCCGTACCGGCACCGCCCAAGTCTTTGAGCCCGTCGACCAAATTGTCGGTTTTGTCGCGGTTGCCCAAAGCAAAGAACACCGGAATTGTCAAAGAGCTCATCACCCCTTTGACAATCTCGTAATATTCGGGCTCGCCGCCGTGGGTGACGTCGCCGGTGTGGATCACGAGGTCCGGTTTTTCGTCCACCGCGTTGATGTGCGCGACGAAAGTCTCCAGCGCACGTATGCGCGCCAGCGATTTCGGCTCCGCCGGATCGGGCGTGGTGATATGGGTGTCGGAAATTTGCGCAATCAACATGGTTCGTGATCCCTACTTTAAATCATCCCCGCGCTTTTGCGCTGTTGGCCCTAATATATTAGCGGATTGTTATGGGCTATTTTGGCCGCAGAGTCACGGCTAGATTCAGAGCCTTAGCTAAACATTCCAGCTATAAACCGCCAAGAAATATAACTTAAGAGAATGGTTAAACTCGAATGTTTGTGCCTAAGATCCTTAGACATTATAAAGGTTAACTTTTTAGACAACCGCAAACGTGAAAGTTGTTTTATGCCGGATTCCATTCTCGATTTAACCCACCGCCTGATGAAATTTCGCGATGACCGCGACTGGCGTCAGTTTCACTCCCTGAAAGACTTGATTGTGTCTGTCGGCATTGAATCGGGGGAGTTGCTGGAACTGACCCAATGGAAGGACAGCCAGGTCATCGAGGATGCCATAACGGACCCCGCATTCCGCGCCCGGCTGAGCGAAGAAGTCTCTGATGTGTTTTTATATTTGCTGCTGATCGCGGAACGCGCGGGAATCGACATCGTCGAAGAGGCGCATCGCAAAATCGACCTCAACGACACCAAATATCCGGTCGATAAAGCGCGCGGCAATGCTAAGAAGTATACGGAGCTGTGAGTTTAAAATTATATTGAACCTCACCGCAGCACTGACGACATACTCAATGATGTCTATAATTTTCCATAAGGCATATGGCCGACCACTTCTTTTGGGGGTGGATGGAACATCGTGAAAACTTAGGCTTTGGCAAGAGGGTACTTTTTACGGGCACGGGCAAGCGGGAAATCGACGAAAAAGGCAGATATAATTCATGCACGACTATGATGATAACGAAGCCATGCAGCATTCTCTGATTGTTGAATTTGTTGATCTGGTCGATTCATCAACAAGCGATGGCGTGCCAACCTTCTCGCTGATCCAGTCCCGTCCATTTATCAAATTTTGGAAGCATTTCATCATCCACAAATGGGAAGAGGATCAGCAAGATTTTCTCACCGTATTTTACGGATCTCATATCTGCCAGATTTACCAACGTGACTGCACAGGCATGATGATGTCCGAAATGGGCTTTGGTGAGGCTTTGGACATGGTCAAGGGCATGAACAAAGAAGCTCTTGATTTAAAAAAGAGAATTTACGCAACCAATTCTCTTTTTTGGAAGGGCGAGGAACACAAAGTTTTCCATCAAGTCAAAATGCCATTGCTGCGTCATGGAAGCATTAATGAGGTTCTGGTCTGCATGACGTTTGACTAGCGATTAAACTCAACCCAACATTTTCATCACATCAGTGTTCCCCTTCTTTACCGCCCAGTGCAACGCCGTCGCGCCCTAGGGCGTTTCAGGGCGAACCTCATTGCCAAAGTCTGCTGCCATCGCGACGTAGGCTCTGCTTCTTTGGTTCATGTCTATTTCTCAAACGAAAAGGGGAGAGACACACGTCCCTCCCCCTTCGCATGTGAAGCCTTGTGAGGCTTATTTCAAGCCTGCGTAATACGCCTGCAGGACCTTGACCACTTCCGGACGCGAGAATTCAGGCGGAATGTCTACGCCCGCGCTGAGCATCTCACGTTGCTTGGTTCCGGAAATCGACACGTGGTGTTCTTTGTCGTGCGGGCAGGTCTTGGCGGTCGCCATGCCCATGCACTTGCCGCAATAGAACGTGATGTCGATCTTCAGCGGCTGTGTTTCCAACGCGCCGTCCCACAACTTATCAAAGATATGCTGGGCGTCGAACGGGCCGTAATAATCGCCCACACCGGCGTGATCGCGACCGACGATGAGGTGCGAGCAGCCATAGTTCTGACGAATCAGCGCATGGAACAGAGCTTCGCGCGGACCGGCATAACGCATTTCGATCGGGTAGCCCGCTTGGATCACGGTGCCGGGTACGAAATAGTTGTCGATCATCGCCTGGATCGCTTTGGTGCGGGTTTCGGCGGGAATGTCGCCGGGCTTCAATTTGCCAAGCACTTGGTGAATGTACACGCCGTCGGTGACTTCCACCGCGATTTTCGCCAGATGTTCGTGGCTGCGGTGCATCGGGTTGCGGGTTTGGAATGCCGCAACTTTGGACCAGCCTTTGTCGGCGAACGACGCGCGCGCTTCGGCGGGACGTTGGTATAAATCGCCAAACAGGCTCGGGAACTCGCCTTCGTCGATGACGCTGACGGGACCGGCCAAGCAAATGTCTTTTTGCTCGTTGACCTTTTGCACGCCGGGATGATCGCCATCCGTGGTGGTGTAGACGTGCTGAGCTTCGAAAGCCTTGTCGTCGGCAGACATGACGAACTTTTCGGTGACGGTCATGATCGCCATAACGGTGCCGCTCTCTTCGTCGAACAGCGCCACTTCTTCGCCTTCGCCAATGCTGTCGGCCATCGCTTGATCGGCGGTCAGCGTGACGGGAATCGGCCAGAACAAGCCGTTTTTCAATTTCATGTCAGCGCAAACGCCATGCCAGTCATCACGGCCCATAAAGCCGTCCAACGGCGTGTATGCGCCCATGGAGAACATCAAAACGTCGGACATTTCCTTGCTGGACATGGGAACCTGCTTCAGGTTCTTGGCACGCATTATTTCGTCGGCGCGCTCTGTTTCCGGTGCCAGCAGCGGTTTCAGACCTTCCCCCCCGTGGGGCTCAACCAGATGAGACATTTTTTTTCCTTCTCTCTCGGTTCCAGGCGAGGCGTTCCCCGACCTGAATGTGTGTTGCAATCCCTATACAAAATTTGCGCACGTTATTTTTGAGATCTTTTTGACAGCGCAAATCGTTCGTTCAGTGTGAAGACAATCGAATGAGCGGTGTGCATAGCACCGTTTGAAACGGCATTTTTGCAGCGAATGATCGTCTTTCAAGGTGTTCGGCGACACGGCGTGTGATGCACTCCACCCCTCTACTCATTTAGATTGGCTCTAAGCCACAAAATTGCGTCTAGATGCTTTTTAGCAAAACATTTGCGATCATTGCTATCGAAAATTATAAAAAGTGAATATATTGAGATGCTGATATGCGTTCAGGTGTTGCCATTCTCACTATGGCTCACCATGGGAACGGACGTAAAATTCGTCCCCATAATGAGCATCAAACGGCCCTACGGCTTTGTTTCGAAAGGGCCTGGACAACACCAAAGACGCGGCGCTGCACCAAAACATCATCCCTGCGCATAGCGGTGACACGATCCGATCTTCCCAAGCGGGAAATCGGTCATGTCCCCGCTATGCGTCGGGCATGCATCCAGGCTCCCCCTTCGTGAAGGGGGACGTTTTCGATGTTGCCATTGCGAGGCGCATCGCGACGAAACAATCTAGGCTGTTTGTGTGGTTGAGGATCTTCGTGCGCCCTTTGGGTGCTTGCAATGACGACCTTAAATGCGCGCTCAGATTTGCAATATGCAAATCTGAGATTGCTCATTGTGCAGATCGCCGACGCATGGCCACAAGCCCAACCTCATCAAAATTCAACAATATCAAAATCTTAAAGTTACCGCCGCGCTGGCACGCCGCTTGCTTTGATACGTTTACCAACTGAAACAAGTCAGACGGAGAGATTTGGCTATGGACACTCAGGACAACACGGCCATCGACCAGGGTGCGCGCATTGTGGCTGTGTACACGCACAATGAGGACACCGCATCAAGCTGTCGGGCTTATGACATCATGCTGGCGGCGGATGCTTTGGATTTGCGCAAACAAGTCGAAGCGTTCCACCAATCTTTAACGCTGACATAACCAAGCCCTCCGAAACACCCTGAAAATTGATCATCCAGGAGAAGTACCATGGCTCTGCGCGTGGGAATTCGATTGAAAACAACGTCCCCAATCTCGGAACTCGAAGACCTTTTGGAGGCGCGCTGCCAAGGGGAATGGAACCTCGAGCTGGATTCCTTAGATTCCGCAGACCGTCACAAAACCGTGGCCATACGTTTTGAGACTCAAAATGACTGCGACGCCTTCATTTCAGCCTGTACACTTTAGAGTCGCCACCTTCCCCACTTTCATTTGGCTACCCCCCTGAAAAGTCGTACAATTGTAAGGCGGAGGGAGCCGTTATGAACAAACAACTCTCTAAAAATGTCGAACTGAAGTTCCTGGGCGCGGCGGGCACGGTGACCGGGTCTTGTTATCTGGTGAGCCATCCCGGTGGTAAGTTTCTGGTTGATTGCGGGCTGTTTCAGGGCTCGAAATCTTTGCGGGAACTGAACTACGGCAACTTTACTTTTTTGCCCAAAGAAATCGATTTCGTGGTCCTCACCCACGCCCATGTGGACCATTCGGGACTAGTGCCCAAGCTGGTCAAGATGGGCTTTGCGGGGCCGGTGTACGCCACCCGAGGCACCCGCGATCTTCTCACCTACATGCTGCCCGACAGCGGCTACATCCACGAAACCGAGGTCAAGCGCTTAAACCGGCGCAACCAGCGCCGTGGATTGCCGATCATCGAGCCGATATATACCAAGGTGCAAGCCGAGGCATCGCTGGACAGCATCGTCATCCGGCCCTTTGATGATTGGTTCGAGGCTGCTGATGGCGTGCGCATCCGGCTGTGGAACGCCGGACACATTCTCGGCTCGGCTTCGGTCGAGGTGGAAGTAGACACCGATGACCGCCCGCTGAAAATTCTCTTTTCCGGCGACATCGGGCCACAGGAAAAATCCTTCCAAGAGGTTCCCGAAAGCCCATCCGGTCTCGACTATCTGTTTGTCGAAAGCACCTATGGCGATCGCGACCGCACCGACCTAACGCTTGAAGCACGTCGCAATTTATTGAAACGCGAATTGCTAGATGGCTTGAACGCAGGCGGCAACGTCTTGATCCCGGCGTTCGCGGTCGAGCGCACCCAAGAACTGCTTTACGACATCGGCCTGTTGCTGAAAGACAAAGACCTGCCGCCGGTATCGGTCTATCTCGACTCGCCCCTAGCGATCCGCGCAACAGAAGTGTTCGAGGGTCACGCCGACGATCTCAACGAGGTCGAGGGCCGCGGCGGGCTGTTTCGCAATCCGCGCTTTGAATTCGTCAACCGCGCCGAAGACAGCATGGCGCTGGACCGCATCACGTCGGGCGCCATCATCATCGCCGCCAGCGGCATGTGCGACGCGGGCCGTATTCGCTATCACCTCAAAGCCAACTTGTGGCGTCCCCAGGCGACGGTTTTGTTCGTCGGCTATCAGGTGCCCGGAAGTCTGGGCGCAATGCTGTTGGACGGTAAAAATCTGGTGCGCATCCACAGCCAAGAAGTCGCGGTGCGCGCGCGCATTCGCATGATCGACAATTATTCCGCCCATGCCGATCAGCAAGAACTGGTCGCATGGGCGCGTGAACGCATGCCGGTCAAGCGCGGCATCTTCCTCACCCACGGCGACGCCCCGGCCTTGGCGACGTTACGCGACCACCTGATCGCGCACGGCTGCGAGGCGGGCCACATCTTCATTCCGCGTTTGGACGAAACGTTCGTGCTGAGCCTGAAAGGCAAGATTAACCACTCCGTGGTCAAGGCGCGCATCGAGCAGTCTGAGCTTTATAGCCGTGATTGGCATAACGATTACGCCTCATTCCTGGTCAGCTTGTCGGAGAAACTGCGCGGCCAAGACAGCGATCACATGCGTCACCGGGCACTTAACAAACTGCGCGATGTGTTGGAAAGGATCAAGGGTAGCGGCTGATCTATTGCCGCGCTTCGACCTTCAGCACCACGCCCTCGACAGCGACGACTTCGACCTTGGCGCCGATGGGCATGTCATCGCCCGCGACTTTCCAGGTGCTGTCATCGACCTTGATTTTGCCAAACCCACCGACGATGGGCTCCGACAGCGTGAAATGGCGACCGACGTATTGTTCACCGCGCCGGTTTAAGGTCGGGTGGTCGGATTTCAACGGGTTGCGCTTGAGATACGTGCGCCCGGCCACCACGCTGAGCACCGACAGCGCCGCAAAGATGATCAACAGCCATTCCAGCGCCAAATCGGGCGAAGCCCAAGCGACCACGCCGGTGATGATCGCGGCGATGCCGACCCACATGAACACCACACCGGGCACCACCATTTCCAACGCGATCAAGATCACGCCGGCGATCAGCCAGTGCCAAAAGGTGATTTCGTCAAATACAGATATGGGCATATTGAGGTGCCTTTCCGTCGGTCGCGGCGGGCTGATCAACACACTAGCGAACAGGGGGAACACTGCCACCCCCGCTACCACCGCCGCCATCCTTGCCGCCGAACGCGCCCTTGCCCAGCTCTGCGATACCGGCGAGCGAGCTGAGGATGCCGGTGGCCTCCATCGGCATGAACATGACCTTTTGATTGCGCGAGGTGGCGATGTCTTTCAAGGATTCGACGTATTTCTGCGCCACGAAGTAATTGATCGCCTGGACGTCGCCGTTGGCGATGGCGTCGGAAACCATGGTGGTGGCCTTGGCTTCGGCTTCGGCTTCGCGTTCGCGGGCCTCGGCGTCACGATAAGCGGCTTCGCGCCGCCCTTCGGCTTCCAAGATGGCGGATTGCTTTTCGCCCTCGGCGCGCAGAATGGCGGATTGGCGTGAGCCTTCGGCTTCCAAAATCTGCGCGCGTTTTTCACGTTCCGCCTTCATCTGTCGGCCCATGGCTTCGACCAAATCGCGCGGCGGCGAGATGTCTTTGATTTCGATGCGCGTCACCTTCACGCCCCACGGCGAGGTGGCTTCATCGACCACCATCAACAGTCTGGCGTTGATGTTGTCGCGCTGGGACAACAATTCATCCAGATCCATCGAGCCCATCACGGTGCGCACGTTGGTCATGGTCAGGTTCAGGATCGCGCGCTGCAGGTCGCTGACCTCATAGGCTGCCGCTGCCGCGTCCAGAACTTGGTAAAACACCACGCCGTCCGCCGTCACCATGGCGTTGTCTTTGGTGATGACCTCTTGACTGGGCACGTCGAGGACTTGTTCCATCATGTTCAGCTGAGCGCCGATCCGGTCCACCACCGGCATAATGATGTGCAATCCGGGCTTTAACGTCGATGTGTAACGACCGAAACGTTCCACCGTGTATTCCATACCCTGGGGCACCACTTTGACGCCCATGAACACCATCGCCAACGCAAACAACAATAACACGCCAGCAAAACCAGCAAATCCCGCGAGTTCCATCTTAATCCCCTAAGATCTCATCAACCTTTGATATATAGACTATGACCCATGATTGGAAAAACGTGCAAGGTATTCCTATATGTTTGGGAAATTTTCATTACCGAGTAACATGGTTTAAATCCTTTTATCAATTGAGGTTTTTCGATCAATGGCCGATATGAGTGCAGCTGCAGGCAAAGCCGCCTGGCCGAAAACGCCGGACGGCACGACAGATTGGGAATTGGTGTTCGAAGCCCCGAACACGGGCTTCATTCAACTGATCGCGCAATCGCCATCAGCGGATGTGTTGCGCCTCGCCACAACCGTGGTGATCGACAAGCTATTCACCCGTCGCGGCGATGAAACGGAAGTTGCGCGCCTTAAAAACCAGCTGGAATCGATTCTCACCGAACCCGGTGACATCGCAGCAAAACAAGCGGGCGTCAGCGGCCTGCTACGCCAAATCAAAGATGCACGTATCGAAAAAGCCCGCGTCTATATCGAACGCAAGCGCGCAGGCGCGGCCATCGACCGCCGCGCGGGGCTGTTGTGGAAAATCGATTTCCTGCTCAAACCGAAAGTGCTTTTGCCGGTCGGTATAACGTTCATTCTTTTGCTCTCGGGTATTGTATACGCCTTGTTGCAATCGACCATCGGACCATCGGGCCCAGTACCGGTCGCCCAGGCCCCTGCGGTCAGCGAACCTGCACCGACTGAAACACCAACCACCCCAGAGACGGCACCTGAGGCTCAAGCGTCTCAAGTCGCGCCCACGGTCACACCCACACCAGACGCAACGCCAGATGCAACGCCCGATGCGACACCACCCGAAGCAGAACCGATCCGCATCTGGCTGAAAACCTTGCGCTGGCCGCTGACCTCGCACAGCACAAAAGACCGCCCCCAATACTATGCCGTGATTTTGAGCGTCGAAGACTGGGACACCAAGGTCTCAGTGTGCCGCCGCGTCGCCAATGTCATGGACAAGCTCTATCAGGCCTTTAACCGCGTACTGCCCCAAGACCGCAAAGCAACGGACGAAGAGATCGCCGAGCTCAAACGCATTGTCCCCAACATTCTTAACCAAATTTTCAAAATAGAATTGGTGAACTCGGTAGACATTGTGCGCTATGGCGAGGCGGGCTTTAATGTCGCCAGCCGAGCGCCCTACTGCAAATCGCCCGATAAGAACAAACAGCGCGCCTCGAAACCTGCTCAGTAACGTTGCCTTAGATCGTCAGCGCCTTTTCGGATGCTTCCGGTTCATCTTCTATGGCGAAGTACCCATCATCCCTGGCCATCGGCACGGTAAAGGTGAAGCACGCGCCTGCACCTGACGCATTGTCATCGACCCAAATTTCACCGCCGAGGAACGTGATGATCTGTCGGCAAATTGCCAAACCCAAGCCGGTGCCGCGCGGCATCTTGTCCGTGCCTTGGTTGAACTGGTGAAATTTCTCAAACACTTCGGCCTTCTTTTCATCAGGCACGCCTTCACCGTTATCCGTCACGCTGATGCGCAACTGTCCGCCCCGCACCCGGGCCACCACCCCCACGTGACCGCCCGGATGGCGACAGAATTTCACGGCGTTTGACAACAAGTTCACCAGCACCTGCACCAACTGATCGTGATCGGCTTTAATCATCGGCATGCCTGCGGGCAAGTCGACCTTCAGCCCAACCCCACGTTCATGCATCAACGCCGACATCGTGCCCACGGCTTCTTCGATGATGGGCCGTGAGTCCACGTTGGCCAGCGCCCAATCCATTTGACCGGATTCCATCTTCGCCAAATCTAAAATTTGATCGATCAAGCGGGTCAGCCGTTCACTTTCCTTGCGGATCACCATTAAAAAGCGTGAGGTTTCTTCTTCGGTGATGTCCGGTGTTTCAGACAAGATTTCCGAGAACGCGCGGATTGATGTCAGGGGCGTGCGCAACTCGTGAGAAATGGTGTTGAGAAAATCATCTTTGAGAGAGTCGAGTTCCTTAAGCCGTTCATTTGCCGCTTGCAGTTTAGTGGTGGTCTCTTCCAACTCACGCGATTTGGTTTCGAGCATGCGCGAGTACTGAATAGCTTGCGAAGTCTCATCCAAAATCTTGTACATCTCATCCAGGCTGACGATGCCGCCTTTCACCACGGAACCGATCATCACGCGCGCCGTGGCTGAGCCCACCGCGCCGGAGAGCATTTTTTCCGCCCTGTCCAGCCACGCCGTATCGGCCGCTTGACCGGGGCGCAGCAACACCCCTTGTTCCCTGGCAAAAACTTGAAACGCCTTGTCGGCACGGTCTTCCCCGACGAAGCGGCCAACCAGATCTCGCAAATCGCCAATCGACGCAGTACCTTGAAGAAAGCGGGAATCTTTTAAACCTTCGGTATACATAAACACATCGACGAACATCGCACCCTGAATGCGCTCGATGGTGCTTTGATGGGTCAGCAGCGACACCACAACATAGGCACCAACATTGATCAACATGCTCCAAAACATTGCGTGCGACAGATTGTCGAACCCATCCATGCCGAACAGCGCATAGGGCTTTAAAAACTCAACACCTAAGGGGCCGTAATCGATAAAGCTGATGGGTAGCCAACCCGATTGGGCGAACGACGGCAACAACAGGGTATAGGCCCACACCACAAAGCCTAAGGCCAGGCCGCTCATTGCGCCTTTCAACGACGCCCCTTTCCAAAAAATCCCGCCGATGATCGCCGGGGCGAATTGCGCGGCGGCGGCAAAAGACACCAAGCCGATGGTCACCAGCGAATAAGAGCCTGACGCAATGCGGAAGTAGCCATAACCCAAAATCAAAATGGCAATAATGGAAGCGCGGCGCGTAAACAACAACAGCCCCATCAAATCGCGCCGTTTTCCCAAATCCACCCAGCGCCATTTAACCAACATCGGCACCACAATGTTGTTGCACACCATGGTGCTGAGCGCGATGGCTGCAACGATCACCATCGATGTTGCCGCAGACAATCCGCCGATAAAGGCCAGCAGCGCCAATGCGCCCTGGCCGTAATAAATCGGCACGGTGAGCACGAACATATCCGCATCGACGCCGCCACCGGCAAACGCCATGCGTCCGCTAATCGCGATGGGCAGCACAAAAATATTGATCGCCAAAAGATAAAGCGGGAACAGCCACACCGCCGTACGCAGATGGGTTTCATCGGTGTTTTCGACGGCTGTGATATAAAACTGACGCGGCAAACAAATGATCGCCAGCATCGACAGCAAGATCATCGTCACCCAGGTGGCGTAGTCACCAGCGGGGTTGATGGTGAACAGATGTTGCAGATTGGCTTCAGATGCCTGTTCGAACAAATCCGCAAAGCCGCCATACACGCCGAAGGTGACGAAAAAGCCCACCGCCAAAAATGCGAACAATTTAACAATGGATTCAAACGCAATCGCCGCAACGATGCCTTCGTGATGTTCACTTGCGTCAATGTGACGGGTGCCGAACAAGATCGAAAAAATCGCCAGCGCCAACGCGATTAAAAATGTCGAGTCTAGGCCCAGTTGTCCCATCAACGAATTAACGCCGCTGCTTTCATCGGAATTGTTGGTGATGATTTCAAAGCTGGTGGCGATGGATTTCAATTGCAAAGAGATATAAGGCGTGGTGCCGATCACCGCGATCAAGGCCACCAACCCGCCCAGACGTGAACTTTTTCCGTAACGCGATGAAATAAAATCGGCAATCGAGGTGATGCGGTTGAGTTTACAAATGCGGATGATCTTGACCCACACAACCGACCACACCACGAACACCAAGGTCGGCCCCAAATAAATCGGCAGAAAATCGAGCCCCGAGCGCGCCGCCAGTCCCACCGATCCATAGAACGTCCACGAGGTGCAAAATACCGCGATGGAAAGCGTGTAGATGTAAGGGTTTTGCGTCAGACTGCGCCCTTGTTCGGCACGTTTGTCACCGAAATAAGCGATGGCGAACAGCGTACAAAGATAGGCGATGGAAACAACGGCGACCAGACCACCTTGCATGACCTATCCCCGCTCATCCGGTTGTTTGTCGGGCCGAGCCGTCGCCTTCACAGATGCCTGTATAGATGCAGGACGCGCTCCCAACCAGATACCGAAAATGATAAGGCCCCAAACGCCAAACAAAATCAAATAGGCCAGCGGCAGCCCCAACACCGTATATGTCTTATCGAACAGACCCACAACCGGTGGAAAAAACACCAGCACGCCGAACGCAAACATCGTCAGCGACCATTCCTGTTTGCGCCCGGAGCGTTTCATCGGGTCCGCCTTTGTCTATTGGAGAGCTTCGTCAAGGCACCTGCGGACAACCATCGACGCCCAACATGGCGTTGACCCGTTCGCACACTTCGCGGGTTGAATAGGGCTTGGTGATGTAACCGTCGGCACCTAACGCCAGGGCTTTTTCTTTATCCGATTCACGGCTTTTGGCGCTCAGCACCAAAATCTTCACATCCGCCCAATCGGGGTTGGCGCGCACGGCTTCGCACACCGACAAGCCGTCGCGTTTGGGCAACATGATGTCGAGCAGCATCACATCAGGCGCTCTGTCTTCCATGGCGCGAAGCGCGGCTTCACCGTCCTCGGCGATGCGCACGTCGTGGCCGGATCGTTTCATGATGAATTGAAGTGATAGGACGATGTTCGGCTCGTCTTCCACCACCAGCACCGAATAGGTCATGGCGCTCTCGTCTCCCCTGATCAGCGGGCCAATCCACTGTACCCGCATCCTAGCCACTCAAGTGCATATTGTCATCTTTGTCTTTGTTTTGAAGCCCTGCACACGCAACCCCAAACACAACAAGGCCCCGGACATGCCGGGGCCTTGTGCTATCTGACGAGCAAGGGGGTAGGAGTGATGAGCGCCCAGTCCCCGCATACGCGGATGTGGACTTTAGATCGCCAGATATTCGTCTCTGAGTTCTTTATTATCGAGGACTTCCTGCGCGTTGCCGTTAAACACAACCTCGCCCATGTCTAAGATGATCGCGCGGTCTGCCAAGTGCAGTGCGGCGATGGCGTTTTGCTCCACGATGATGGTCGTAATGCCGAGCTTTTTAACGCCTTCCAAAATGCTTTCGATTTCGTGCACAATCACCGGAGCCAAGCCCTCATACGGCTCATCCAGCAACAGCAATTTGATGTCACGCGCCAGCGCCCGGGCCACGGCCAGCATTTGCTGTTCGCCACCCGAAAGCGTCACGCCGTCTTGAGTACGCCGTTCCGCCAAGCGCGGAAAATGCTCATAAATGCGTTCCAGCGACCAGCCGATGGGTGGTGCGATTTGCGCCAAATTGAGATTTTCCTCAACCGTCAAACCGGCAATGATGCTGCGGTCTTCGGGCACCAACCCGACGCCGAGACGCGCCGCCTGCCACGCTTGCATGGTGTGCAGCGGCTGGTGGTCCAGCCACACCTCGCCATGACGCAGTTGCGGGTCGTCCATGCGCGCGATGGTGCGCAGAGTCGAGGTCTTGCCCGCGCCGTTGCGACCCAACAGGGCAACGATTTCGCCTTCGTGGATATCAAAGCTAACGCCCTGCACGATGTAGCTTTCGCCGTAATACGAATGCATGTCCCAGGCCGAGAAAAAGGCCGTCGCCGCACCTTCGTTGACGGGTTTTTCTGCTGTCGGCTTGGTGCCCACGTCGCCCAAATCGATGCCGAGTGCTTGATCGCTCATAGGTGTGCTCCACCAAGATATGCTTCTTGTACTTTTGGATTGCCGCGCACTTCGTCGGGTGTGCCGTCAGCGATAATCGCGCCTTGGGCCAGAACCGAAATATGATCGGCCAAGCTGAACACCACGTGCATGTCGTGTTCGATGATCACCTTGGTCATGCCACGACTTTTGATGCGCTTGAGAATTTCGATGGTGCGGTTGGTGTCGTGCCGCGCCATGCCGGCGGTGGGCTCGTCCAACAGCAGCAGTTTGGGATGTTGGATCAAACACATAGCCAGCTCCAGGCGACGCTTGTCGCCGCGCGACATGCTCGCCGAGGTGTCGTGCATCTGGTTTTCTAAGCCCAGGTCCTCTAGGACATCTTTCGCCTCATCGACCAGTTCTTTTTCACCGGACAGCGTCCTGAACGCGTTGAACCTAAATTCGCCGTCGCGCTTGGCCAACGCCGGAACGATGACGTTTTGCAACACCGTCAGCTCGGGAAATATTTCCGGAGTCTGAAACACGCGCACGACGCCCAACTGATTGATTTCGTAAGGTGTTTTTCCGGTGAGAATTTCATCACCAAATTTAACCGTACCGGAATCCGGGGGTAACTTGCCCACACACACATTCAGCAGCGTCGACTTGCCCGCCCCGTTGGGACCGATGATGGCGTGAGTTTTGCCCTCTTCGATTTTCAGGTTGATATTGCTGAGCGCCTGCAAACCGCCAAAGGTTTTTTGCACGCCGGAGACGTTTAGGACGATATTTTCCACGTTTTCCATCTCCTTACCCTTCACTCGGCCTGGTCTTGATCGTCGCGCCGTCATCATCGGATTTCGAGCGATCTTTTTTGATCCACGTCAGAATGCGGTTAAAACCTTCCATGATGCCACCGGGTAGGAAGATCACGACCACCATGAACAACGCGCCCAAGGTCAGATGCCAGCCCTCACCGACGAACGGATTGACGATGAATACCATCACGTTTTCCATCAGGTCCGGCAAAAACGAGAAGACTTCATGCAAAACCTGTTCGTTGTAGGACGAGAAGATGTTTTCGAAATACTTGATCAAGCCCGCGCCCAGTATCGGCCCAAACAGCGTACCAACACCGCCCAAAATGGTCATCAGCACGACTTCGCCCGATGCCGTCCACTGCATGCGCTCAGCGCCCGCCAACGGATCGGTGACAGCCATCAAAGACCCCGCCAAGCCCGCATACATGCCAGAAATCACAAACGCGACCAGTAAATACGGGCGCGTGTTGAAGCCGGTGTAACTCATACGGGTCTGATTGGATTTAATCGCCGCCAACTTCAAACCAAACGGCGAGCGGAAGATACGTAGCGAGACATAAAACGCGATGATCAGCATCACGGCGCAGAAATAGAAGCCGGGATAACCGCCCAACGTCATGCCGAACAACTCGGTCGAGGGCAGGCCCGAGCCGGAAGCCGTAGCCGCATCCAATATTCTTGGATCATTATTTGCTAATTGAAGGCTCGTTTCGCCATTGGTAATCGGCGTCAAGACCGAATAAGCGAGGTTGTAAGACATCTGAGCAAATGCCAGCGTCAGAATGGAGAAGTAAATTCCTGAGCGGCGCAAAGAGATAAACCCGATAATGACGGCAAAGAGCCCCGCCAGAACGGTGCCAAAAATGACCGCCGGAATCACGTTCATGGTCAGAAGTTTGAACGACCACACCGCCGTATAAGATCCAACACCCAAGAACGCTGCATGGCCGAATGACAGGTACCCCGTCAAACCAAACAAAATATTGTAACCAATGGCGAAAATTCCGAAGATCGCGAATTTTTGCAACAGGTCGGGGTAAGATGCGCCGAACGGTTCCAACCAGATCGGCATGGTCAAAACGGCAACGGTAAATGCGGCCATCAAGAACAGTTCATTGTTTAGGATTTTTGAACTCATGATTTAGTCCTCCATCACGCCTTTGCGGCCCATAAGGCCACGCGGACGGATCAACAAAATCGCCACCGCCACCAAGTAAATAATAATCTGATCAATGCCCGGAAAGATTTGCTTCACTTCGTTCATGGAAGCAAAAGATTCCAAAATGCCCAGCAAGAACCCTGCCGCGACGGCACCCGGCAACGACCCCATGCCGCCAACCACAACGACCACGAACGACAACACCAGCAATTGCATGCCCATGTGGTAATCCGGGGCGACGATCGGCGTGTACATGGCACCCGCAAGACCCGCGACCACCGCTGCCAAGGCAAACACAATGGTGAAACGGCGCTGAATGTTGATACCCAACAGACCGACCGTATCACGATCCGCCATGCCCGCACGCACCACCATGCCGTAAGTGGTGAATTGCAGGAACGAAAAGACACCGCCAATCACGACCACGGAGAAGATGAAATAGATCAAACGCCACCACGGATAGACCATGGTATCGCCAAAGCCAAAAAAAGCGCCGACGGGTGCACTGCCGGCAACGATGTCCGGCGCACCGATGGGAATGGGGTTTGCGCCGAAAAAGTGCTTAACAATTTCTTGCAAGACAATCGCCAGGCCGAACGTCACCAAAATCTGTTCCGCGTGGGTGCGTTTATAGAAGAAACGAATGAGCCCCCGTTCCATAGCGATACCAATCAAGGCCATTATGGGGACCGTGAAGAAAATCGATATGGGAACCGAATAATCAATAATCGCCGTGCCCGTATCGCCCCACCAGATTTCCAGGTAGGGGATTTCTTTGTAAGCTTCAAAAAATGTGATGCTTTCATCTCGAACTTTAAGAGAGAAAGTGAGAATTTTGTGCACCGACACAGCACAAAATGCACCCAGCATGAACAAGACCCCGTGGGCGAAGTTCACAATGCCGAGCGTTCCAAAAGCCAAGGTCAAGCCCAAAGCCATCAAGGCATAAGCTGCCCCTTTGTCCAGGCCGTTCAAAATTTGAATGAATATAGCGTCCATAGTAACCAATCGTCTTTGCTAACACACACCGTCCGTTGACAGGGCAGTCGCACGTGCAGACTCAATTGTTTCCATACAGTTCGTTGGGCTGTGGTGCCGACCAACAAAGTGATCGGCACCACATAAAACCCGAAGCGAATAAGACCTTAGATCGGGCCCAAATCGCCACCGAACATAGAGGCTGGATACTCGACTTGAGCACGCGGCACGACCTGCTCGACCGTAAGCAAGTCGAACTGAGATGACGGGTTCATGTTTCCACGCACCACCAGCACGTCTTTGAAGCACTGGTGATCTTCTGCACGGTATTCGGTCGGACCATTGCCCATGCCGTCGAAATTGTGACCTTCCAGAGCAGGAATAACACCAGCCGGATCGAAGGTGCCTGCGCGTTCGCACGCATCGGCATACAACAAGGTTTGAACGTAACAGGTGTGGGCAGCCATGGACGGCGGGAAGCCGTACTTTTCGGCAAACGATTTCACAAATGCTTTCGTTGCTGCGTCCGGCAAGGACCAGTTCCAGTTGGTGGAACCCAAGATACCTTTGATGTTTTCGCCGGCACCCTGCGCCATTTTACGCGAGAACAGCGGGACAATGACTTCCCATTGTTTGCCGGTTTTCGCCATTTTGTTGCGAAGGTCGAACTGAACGGCCGCCCCCAAAGAATCCACCATGTTCTTACCATAGTGGTTCAAGACCAACACGTCGGCATCAGAGTTGATGGCCTGCGTGATGTAGGACGAGAAATCAGTGGTCGTCAAAGGCGTGCGCACAGGTTCAACTGTCGTCCAGCCGAATTTTTCAGTCGCGTTTTTGATCGACTCTTCTTGGGTGTGACCCCAGGTGTAGTCAGCGGTCAAGTGGTAAGCGCGACGGTTTTTGCCGTACTCTTTTTCCAACACGGGGGCCAGAGCCTGACCGGACATGTAGGCGTTAAAGAAGTGACGGAAACCGTAACGTTTTTTGTCTTTACCCGTGGTGTCGTTGGAGTGGGTCAAGCCAGCCATAAACATAATTTTGGCTTCCTGACACAGGCCTTGAACAGCAACGGCCACGCCGGATGAAGAACCGCCAGTGATCATCAAAGCGCCATCTTTTTCGATCATGCGCTTAGCGGATGCACGTGCAGCCGGAGCTTTGGTCTGGGTGTCGCCGGTCACGTATTCGACCTTCTTGCCCAAGATGCCATTGCCCTTCAAGTTCATCGGCTTCATGGTGGCCATCAAGCCGCCATCACCGCCGCCATTGAGATGCTCAACGGCCAGCTTGTAAGCCCGCAATTCATCCGCACCTTCTTCAGAATACGCGCCGGTTTGCGGCACGTTGAAGCCCAAGACAACGGAAGACTTGCTGCTGGGATCGTTGACGAATGCGTTGGCCTGACGGACAAAGATTGTCGGCGTCGCAAGGACGACACCGGTCGCTGCGCCGGCTTTCAGTACACCGCGACGCGTAATGCCTCCGGATTTAATATCTGACATATTTTAACTCCCTAATTGTTTACGCCCCCACGTCCCGGCCCAATCCGGGGGTGGTGACTGCAACCGTTTTGAGGGGGGCTTGGGGAGGTCCGTCTTTTTATTGTTCGCCCATATCCCTCTGTCACAGTGACAGTCAAGAATTTTCGCTAATCGGGGCCTGAAGTCACTAACATTTTGCTTTTTAGAGCTTTTTTATGTTAACCTTGAAAAGATAAAAGTTGTAAATATGTAAACCTTGTAAATTATTCTGGGCTGTGAGAAATGGCGAAAAATATCATGCTGGGCACGCGTTTGCGCCGCTTGCGCAATGATCGCGGCCTCACCCAGGTCAAGCTCGCCGACCAATTGGGCATCTCGGCGAGCTATCTCAACCTGATCGAGCACAACCGCCGCACCTTGACCGTACCGTTGCTGCTGCGCCTGAGCCAGATCCTCGAAGTCGATCCGCAGGTGTTCTCCCCCCAGCAAGAAAACTTGCTCAGCGCGGAGGTCGCGGAAGTCTTGCACGACCCGATGTTCGAAGATTTACAACTCAGCGACACCGACATCGGCGCGCTGGTCGCCGATACGCCGGAACTGTGCCAAGCGGTGCTCAAGTCCTTTGGTGCGTATCGCAAAGCCCATGACGATTTACAAATGGTCAGCGAAAGACTTGCCCAAGATCCGGTGATTTCCAACGCGGGATATCGGTTGCGCATGTTGCTGACGTCGATCTTGTCCTTTTCGGAAATTCTTCACGACACCCAAGATTTGAGCGAAAATGAACGCCAGGATTTTTCCAAGATCGTTATGGATGAGTCGGAAAACCTGTCCGAAGCCGTGACCGACATGCTCGGCCTGATCACCGGTGACGGCTTGATGGACGTGGCTGGCGGTCTGTCGCCCACCGAGGCCGTGACCGATTTCATGCAAGCCAACAACAATCACTTTTTGGAATTGGAAGACGCCGCCACCGAACTGCGCCGCGAAGCCGGTCTGGACAGCCCCGCGCCGCACATGCGCCTTGCCGGTTTTTTGCTGGAAAAACACGGCGTCAGCGTTGAGACCGCGGCTCCCGACATCCATGAAACCGCCGCCACCGTATACGACAGTGAGCGGCGCCAGTTGATCGTGTCGCGCGCCCTGCCGCTATCGAGCCTCAATTTCCATCTGGCGTTGTTCGCTGGAAAATTATCGTTCGGACCGCAGTTCGAAAAGCTCGTCAATGTGCCCGAATTGCCCAATGAGGCGGCGCGCAAGCGCGGTATCGCGGCGCTGGCGAACTATTTCGCCGGGGCCTGCCTGATGCCCTATGACGAGATGCTGGCGGCGGCGGAAGCGAGCCGATACGACATCGGTCAATTGCGCCAACAGTTCGTCGCCAGTTATGAGCAAATCTGTCATCGCCTCACCACCCTGCGCAGTCCCACCGCATCGGGCATTCCGTTACACATCATCCGTGTCGATGTGGCGGGCAACATTTCCAAACGCTTTAGCGCGTCAGGCTTGCGCATCCCCAAATACGGCAGCGCATGTCCGCGCTGGGCGGTTCATCACGCGTTCATGACGCCGGGACAAATTTGCACCCAGCTGGACCGCATGCCCGACGGATCACGCTATTTCAATATCGCGCGCACGGTAAGCAAGCCGGTGCTGCGCTATGGTCAGCCGCAAAGTCACTATGCGGTGTGCATCGGCTGCGAGGTCAGCGATGCACGACGGATGGTTTATGCAGACGGTATCGACATCGATTACGTCGATACCGCCGTGCCCGTGGGCGTGGCATGCCGATTGTGCGAACGCCTCGATTGTGATCAGCGCGCAGCCCCGGCGCCGCCGCAAGCCACGGCAGCACGTACCCAGCGTGGACGCAACATTTCACCGGGTATCGGCGACATTTAAGAACAAAGACGACACACGGCGGTCCACGCCTGGCCGAGACTTATTCCGCCATCGTTGGGCGGCAACATCTGCGGCTTAAACACGCCAAAGCCCAAATCGCGCAAGCGTCGTTCCAGCCCTTCGGCCAAAATGCGGTTCATCATGCAGCCCCCTGACAGGGCGATCTGCTTAACACCCTCGGCACGCGCCAAAACCTCAACCCAATCGGCCAGCGCTGCGATTAAAGTGCCGTGAAAGAAATTCGCGCCCGCCACCGGGTCTTGATCGGCGATGTGCGCCAACAGTGCGGACAAATCCAACACGCCGTTCTCGATCCGCCAACCGCCCTGCAAAACTTGCGGGGCCGTTACCAAGGCTTCCAGCTTCATCGGCGCTTGGCCCTCAAAACTGGCAACCGGCTGTACCTTCAACAACCCCGCCGCGGCGTCGAACAAGCGTCCGCAACTCGTCGATGGCTGCACGTTGAGGCCGCGATCCAGTATCTGCGTCAGCAGGCCCATGTCGCCGAGATCACCGTAGCGTTCTGCGTTTTCGTCCCCACGTCCCAATTGATGCAGCACCGCAGCACCGATGCGCCACGGGGCGCGGAACGCCGCCTCGCCGCCGGGCACCGGCAACGGCGCCAAATGGCCGACCCTTTGATAACCGCCGCCGCTGACCAGCAAAGCCTCGCCGCCCCAGTTTTGCGGGCCCTCACCTTCGCCCAAACCGAACCCATCTAGCGCCAGGCCCAATACAGGGCCATCCAAACCATGTTCCGCCACCACGGCGGCGACATGGGCGTGGTGATGTTGAACCGCGAAAGCGGGGATGGCGTGCTCTGCGGCCAGCTCAAGCGCAAACCGCGTGGAATGGAAATCCGGGTGCAGATCGTGCGCCACCCACTGGGGCGTTACATCGGTGATCGACAGCAGATGCGCCACCGTTTCTTCGAAAAATTGCAGGGATTCCAGCGTATCCAGATCGCCGATGTGCTGAGAGACAAAAGCCTCCCGCCCGCGCGTCACGCACACCGTAGATTTTAAATGCCCGCCCAACGCCAGACCGGGCGGCACGTCATGTGGCAATTTGATCGGCACCGGCACATAGCCCCGCGCACGGCGAATGAAGGTGGCCGTGCCGCCGATCATCCGCAGCACGCTGTCATCGGTGCGCACCACGATGTCGCGGTCATGGGTGACGATGGCGTCGGCGATGCCATCCAGGCGACGGGTCGCTTCGGCGTTGTCGATCACCAACGGCTCGCCGCCGGGGTTGGCGCTGGTCATCACCAAAGCGAAGTCGCGGGCGTCTTCCAGCCAAGCGGTTCCGGGTGGCCGTCCGGCGTCTTCGTGAAATAGCAAATGATGAATGGGCGTATAGGGCAGCATCACACCAACTTCACCCAGCCCCGGCGCGATGGACGCCGCTAAGCCCGCACCTTCGCGTTTGGGCAAAACCAAAATGGGGCGCGCGGTTGAGCTCAATACGCGCTCCGCAACATCATCGATCACCGCAAGTTTTTTGAGCGCCGCCAAGCTGCCCGCCATCACCGCGAGGGGTTTTTCTTCACGGTTTTTGCGTTCGCGCAAACGCGCCACAGCGTCTTCGTTGCGCGCATCGCAGACGATGTGAAACCCGCCGAGCCCCTTGATGGCGAGAATTTCACCGGCCTTCAGACGGCTGACAATTTCCGCGATGCTCATCGACAGCTTTGGTCCACACGCCGGGCACGCCACGGGCTGGGCGTGAAAACGACGGTCATCGGGATTTTTGTATTCGTCCGCGCAATCTGCACACATGTCGAAACCGGCCATGGAGGTCTGCGGTCGGTCGTAAGGCAAATGGCGCGTGATGGTGTATCGCGGGCCGCAATGGGTACAGTTGATGAAAGGATAAAGGTGATGGCGGTCCGTAGGATCGAACAGTTCTTCCAGGCAGCCATCGCAAACGGCGGCGTCTGCGGGGATCGAGGTTGAAACCGCGCCGCCTTGGCTGGCGCGAATGCAAAAACCCGTTTCGCCGAGCACCTCCATGTCTTCGCTCAGCACCTCATCGATGCGCGAAAGTGGCGGGGCGTCAGAGCGCAGCGCTTGCAAAAAAGCATTGGTGTCATCGACCAGCCCTTCGACTTCCAACAACACGCCGTCGCTGTCGTTGAGCACCCAGCCGCCCAAGTTAAGGCGCGCCGCCAAAGCATTGACGAACGGACGAAAGCCGACGCCTTGAACTGCGCCGCGGACTCGAACGCGGATACGTCCTGGGTTTAGGATTGGGGTTGAGGTCATGTCAATCGACCTCCAATTCCTTGACCCGCATATCGTCGCCATCGGTCACTTGAATGCGATGACCGCCACATTTGGGGCACGGGTCGACCAAGCTGGAAACGGCGATATGTTCACTGCAATCATGACACCAGGCCCGACCGGGGGTGCGGATAATTTCCAGCTTCGCCCCGTCGGCGATGGTGCCGTGGATCACCGCATCGAAGCAAAATGCAATCGCGTTCGGATCGACGTGCGACAGCTCGCCGATTTCCAACCACACGGTTTTGACCTTGGTATAGTCCTGACTTTTGGCTTGGTCTTCCAAAATTTGCAGCACGCCTTCAGCCAGCGACATTTCATGCATCGCGGATCTCCAACGTGCAGCTGACACATGGATCGACCGCCAGCACGTGCAACTCGGCAGCCGTATTCAAGGCTTCAAGGTCTGCGCACTTCGCCCCCATCAAGCCCATCGCCACCACACCGTCGTTTAAAAAGTTAAGATCGGTCGGCGCATAGATGGTGTAAGCGGAAATCTTGCCGTCTTTCACGCTGACGGTATGGGTCAAAGCGCCACGCGCGGTTTCCACCGTAGCCTTACCTTCACCGTTTACATGTGCGGGCTCAAAGCCACCCTCACATGGCCCCAAGTTTTCCATTGTCACCAACAACGACGCAGGCAAGTCGCGCATGTCGGCAAAGCGCGCCAGCAAACGAGCCCGCAAGCCCGCACCGAACGCGCCACGCGCCGCGACGACGTGCATATCGTTCCAATGGCGCGACAAAGCCCCCGTCTCCAGCTCTGCATCGTCTGCCAGCGCGCCGAAGCCGTTCAGACCGCGCGCGTCCAGCGCCGCCAGCAGTTGATCGGCAAAACCGTCTGCGCTGAGTATGTCCTTCAAAGCACCATGCAAGACGGACAAGCGGCTGCGCGCCGCGGTCCCATCCGGGCGCATCAAAGCACCGCCGACAACTTTCCAGTCCTGTCCGCCAAACAGGTCCGCTTCCAGCGCCACTTGAGTGGACAGGGCTAGGCGCGCCACCCAGGCGGCCGGCGCCGCCCCCAGCAAACGCGGCCAGTCCATACACACCCGCAACACCGTCTGGGTGAGCATTTCGGCTTCACGCAAAATCGATCGCGCGGCGCGTTGCGGCTCAGGCACCGACACGGCACAAGCCATTTCCATGGCTTCAAGTCCGGCTATGGTTTGCGCCGTAGCGCACAGCGAAAACACGCGCCCCAACATGCTAAGCGTTTCATCGGGTGTGCGCCCGGCAAAGACCTTGGCGACACCGCGCGGGCGGGTGTTGTTGATATCGACACCTGAAACCTGTCCCGCATGAGTGCTGAGGCGCACCTCGATACGACCTGCGAAATCGGCTCCTAAGGTGCTGCCTTGGGCTTGCGTCATTGGGTCCGCCCTGGCAGCGTGACGTGATACGTTTTACCACCCAAGCCATGGACCTTGTCGCGAGCGCGCACCTCAACGGTGGCGACGCCCTGCGGAATTTTCACCCCGCCCAACGAACGGGTGAACGGCTGTTCGTTGATATGGGGATGGGCCAGCACCCGCGTGCCCAAAATGTCCCCGTCGGGACCAATGATTTCAAAAGCATCGGCATAATGATCCCAACCCTCATCCATGTGACGAACGGTGGCGTCGAACCGATAGCTGCCGTCCGCTTGCGCCTGAACGCGTACGTCGATCACATCGGCTTCGCCCGCCCACACAGGCGCCGCAAACATCAGGACGGCCAATGCCAGGGGGGCGATACGATTAGACTTCATCTGCACAAGCCTCCATCAATACATCGGGGCGGTCGGTGAACACCGCGTCCACGCCCCATGAAAACAATTCCCGGGCCTTGGCGGGGTCATTGATGGTGAACACATGCAGCCGATAGCCGTCGGCGTGAACATCGCGTACCAATTGGGCCGTCACGAACGGTTCATAACAATGCAAGCAAACGCTGCCGTAACGCGTCATGTGGTCGCGCCAATCTTGCGGCACCGCTTCGGTCAACCATCCCAGATCAACGTTGGGCAATTGCGTGGCGAACCGTTCAAGGGCAAGGCCATTAAACGACGACACCAACAGCGCCATATCGGCGCGGTCGAACTTCTGAAGCGTTTCGACCACCGCCTGAACCGTAGGTCCTTCCCAGCCAAGCGTCGGCTTCAATTCCAAGTTCACCATCAAATCACAGTCCGCGGCAAGACCAAGCGCCTGTTCCAACGTCGGAATGCGTTCGCCCGCAAACGCCGGGCTGAACCAGCTGCCCGCATCGAGCATCTGCAGCTCATCAAGCGTTTTCAAAATCACCGGTCCGCTACCGTCGGTGCAGCGGTTCAAGACATCGTCATGCATCAGCACCGGAACACCGTCCGCGCTGACGGTGACGTCGAATTCCACGGCCCGCGCGCCAAGCTCAGCCGCTTTGGCGATGGCTGCGAGAGTGTTTTCCGGCGCACGTTCACTGGCGCCGCGATGGGCGACGATTTTGGGCAGATAACCGGGGCGGCGTTCGGACATATAGAAGGCCTCATCATCGGGACGAAGTTTGGGGCGAAGTTTGGGGCGAGTATGGCGGACAACCGCCCTCCAGATCAAACGATATAGGCAGAAAAAACCCGCCGGATGCATTCAGCACCCAGCGGGTTCGAAAGGAAGTCTGAGAACGTCGAGTGCCCCTGATTTAAGGCCCGCTCAATTACCTAAATTCGGGTTACCGACGTTAGGCATGCCTTCCATACCAACGATCCCGGCAGGAAGCTCGTGAGCGATGCCTTTGTGACAATCGATACAGGTCATGCCGTCGTCAATGGCTTCTTCATGGCGCGTGCGGGAGCGTTTTTCCTGCACCACGAAATCCATGTATTCGAAGTTGTGACAGTTGCGACATTCACGGGAATCCGTTTCCTTCATCGCCTTCCAGACGTTCTTGGCCAGTTCTAAGCGCTTACCCTCGTATTTTTCGCGGGTGTCAATGGTGCCCAGGAAGTGATGATACAATTCATTCGAGGCCTTGATTTTGCGTGCAATTTTATGAACCCAGGTTTTCGGAACATGGCAATCTGGACACGTCGCGCGCACCCCGGTACGGTTGGAAAAGTGTACCGTTTCTTTGTATTCGCGGTACACGTTGGCTTCCATTTCATGGCAACTGATGCAGAACTCTTCGGTGTTGGTCATTTCCATCGACCAGTTGAATCCGCCCCAAAACACGATGCCGGTGAAAAACCCGGCAACCAGCAGCGTGCCCATGGCGTAACGGGCGGTGGGGCGGCGCAGGTGCTGCCAGATCCGGCCTAAGAAAGATTTTTGCTCTTCGTTCGAGGCGCTCATGGCTCCATCCCCTCTCGCAAGTGTGTGCTGTCCCCAAATTGGGGGGTCATCTCAAATACCACCAAGACGCTCATCATTTCATGTCGTTGGACGACGTGAATGTGTTTGGCACAAGCGCTATAGCCTCGGTCTGCGGGACATGGCACTGGTTGCAGAACCAACGGCTGCCGGACACCTTGTTCAAACGCACACCCGTCGGGCTGACATAATGGGTCTCGCTGATTTTCGGTGCATTGGCTTCGACGTTTTGCGGCCAGTCGTGACAACCGAGACACTGATTGGCCTTCATGTCGATTTGGTATTTTTCGATCTTGTGCGGAATCAGTGGTGGTTGCTGGCGGTAATTGCGGGTGAACCGCTTACCGGTTTGCTGCTTGGTGATATCGGCCGCGCCCGGGCCTTCGTCGAGCGCCGTCTGTCCGCGCAACGACGTCACCCCCTGTTGGGCGTACGCACCATCCACACTCAGCACCGCAACAGCCAAAACAGCCATCCCCGCCGCCGTTATCTTGATCGCCCAATCCTTGATCAAAGTCTTCATGACCAGTCTCCCTTTCAAGCCTTACAGGCAAAACCTCTCCGACCGGGCGTTCAAGCCGCGTGTCGGTCCGTTGATATCGTTTTGCTTTCCCCTTGACGCTCGCCCTCTTGCTCGTTTGCGGGCGGGTCGTTGTGAAAGCGTAAATCGAATACAAAAACATCCTTGGCGCATACATCGATGCAGCGCCCACAATTGGTGCAGTCACCAGATAAAATGACCGGCCCCACACCTGCCCCGGCACCCGTATCTGCGCAGCGCAGCGCAGGCGTGATCACGTGCGGTTCGGGACACACCGCAAAGCAATCCATGCAGTCGTTGCAAGCCGTGCGGTTTTGTGCCGAAACCCGGGTTAAACTGACCGACCCGATCAAGCCGTAAAACGCGCCCATGGGGCACAACCGCCCGCACCAACCGCGACGGCTGACCACCAAATCAAAGAGGAAGATCGCCAACGCCACTGTCCATACATAACCGCCACCGAAAACCAAGCCACGGTGCAAGATGGTCACCGGGTTAAGCATTTCCCACGCCATCACCCCGGTGATCAGCGCCGTCACCAAAACCGAGGCCAAAATCCACAGCCGCGTTTCGCGCGCGGGCTGCCAGCCCTTAGGCAGGTCGAGGCGCTTGGCCAGCCACCGCGACGCATCGGTAACGATGTTCATCGGGCACACGAACGAACAGTAACTACGACCGCCGACCAAGGCGTAGATCGCCAGCACGATGGCCGCGCCGATCAGCGCACTCGCCGCCGCGACATGGCCAGCCAACAGGCTCTGCACCAAAATGAACGGATCGCTCAACGGCAGCACGCCCAAGGTGAGGCTGGATGTAAGGTTGCCCTTAATGATCCACACATCCACAAGCGGCCCCGCCAAAAACAAGCCCAAGATGCTCAGTTGCACGGTGCGCCGGATCAGCAGCCACTTGTGCGCGACCAGCCAGCCTTTCGATGTTACGGCATCGGTTCCGGGGCGGGTTTTACGGCTCATTTGAGACCTCCCCCCAAATTACCGGGCATCCGGTCCGGTAGATCGATGATGCCTTGAATCAAAGATTCGCCTTTGTTTTCTTTTTCTACCCAGCCAAGGCGGTAGTGCTCGCCGATCTGGCCTTTGGCCAGGTGGCGGGGGAAAATGCGAATGGCGGAGGTTTCCAAAACGCAGGAGCGTTCGCATTTGCCGCACCCGGTGCATTTGTCGGAATGCACCGTGGGAATAAACAGAGCATGTTTGCCGGTGCGTGGATTGTGCAGCATCTCCAAGGTGATGGCCTGATCGATTGCCGGGCACACCCGGTAACACACGTCGCAGCGCAGACCTTGAAAATTCAGGCAGGTTTCTTCATCGACCAAAACTGCCAAGCCCATGTCGGCGTCGTCGATGCTGGTGAGGTTCGGGTCCAGCGCGCCGGTCGGGCACGCTTTGACACACGGAATGTCATCGCACATTTCGCACGGCGCACGCCGGGCGACAAAATAGGGCGTGCCCACCGGCACATCTTCGCCGACGTCGGCCAAGCCCAGCGTTGGATAAGGACAGTCGCGCACACACAACCCACACCGGATGCAGGCGGCCAAGAAATCACTTTCCGGTCCGGCCCCGGGCGGGCGCAAGGCTTGAGCGGGCAGAGATTGAGCCTGTCGGGCGAACAACCCCACCACCAAACTGAGCGCGCCCACACCACCGGCTGCCCTGGCGACGTTCGTCAGGAACCGGCGGCGCGAGACCGCGCTTTTTGGGGATGTGGATGGTTCGCCCATGGCCGAAATCCTACCCGTATACCCTTATGCCCTCACCACACGGCACGCGCACTTTTTGTAATCCGTTTCTTTGGAAAGCGGATCGGTGGCGTCCAGGGTGAGTTTGTTGACCAATTGGCCCGCATCGAACCACGGCATGAACACCAAGCCCCGAGGCGGCTTGTTGCGTCCGCGCGTTTCGACACGTGTGGTGACTTCGCCACGGCGCGTCTGCACCTTGACCTCTTGGCCGCGTTTGAGACCACGCGCCTTGGCGTCTTCGGGATGCATGTAAATCTTTGCATCTGGATAAGCGCGATACAGTTCCGGCACACGCCGAGTCATCGAACCGGAATGCCAGTGTTCCAACACACGGCCCGTGCTGAGCCACAGATTGTATTCATCATCCGGGCTTTCGGCGGCAGGCTCAAACGGCGCGAAGATGATCGCCGCGCGGCCATCTGGTTTGCCGTAGAACTGCATCTCCTTGCCGGCTTCGACATGCTTGTCGTAGCCTTCGCGGAACCGCCACAGGGTTTCCTTGCCGTCCAGCACCGGCCAGCGCAGGCCACGGGCATTGTGATAGGCGTCGAACGGGGCCATCTCGTGACCCTTTTTCGGGCCGTCATACTGGAACTCCCGATATTCTTCGAACAGGCCTTTTTGCACATAGAAGCCAAAGTCTTTGGATTCTGAGTTGTTGTAGACGTTGCCCGCGTTGTCGGTGATCTCTTGCAGCGGGAAGCGGTCGGTATGGCCGTTTTTGAACAGCACTTCATACATCGTCTTACCACGATGTTCGGGCTTGAGCGCGAGCAGTTCTTCGGGCCAAACCTCTTCGATCTGGAAGCGTTTGGAGAACTCCATCACTTGCCACATATCGGACTTCGATTCGCCCGGCGCATCAACTTGCTGACGCCAAAACTGGGTGCGGCGTTCGGCATTGCCATACGCTCCTTCTTTTTCCATCCACATCGCGGTGGGCAGAATCAAGTCGGCGGCCATGGCGGTGACGGTCGGGTATGGGTCGGACACGGCGATGAAGTTTTCCGGGTTGCGGTAACCGGGATAACCTTCTTCGTTCATGTTCGGTGCAGCTTGCATGTTGTTGTTGCACTGAACCCAATAGGCGTTGAGCTTGCCGTCTTTGAGCATGCGGTTTTGCAGCACGGCGTGATAACCGGGCTTGGGCGGAATGGTGCCCTTGGGCAGGTTCCAGACCTTTTCCGCAAAGTCGCGATGTTTTTCGTTCATCACCACCAAATCGGCGGGCAAACGGTGGGCAAAGGTGCCGACTTCACGTGCGGTGCCGCATGCCGATGGCTGGCCGGTGAGCGAGAACGGGCTGTTGCCGGGCTCTGAAATTTTGCCCATCAAAAGGTGGATGTTGTAGAGCAGGCCGTTCACCCACACACCGCGGGTGTGCTGGTTGAAGCCCATGGTCCAAAACGACGTGACCTTTTTGTTGGGATCGGCGTAAATCTTCGCCAACTTTTCAAGTTTCTCCGCCGGCACGCCAGACATCTCGCTGGCTTTTTCCAAGGTGTATTCCGACACCATAGCGGCGTATTCATCGAAGCTGACTTTGTTGAACTTGCCCTTGTTGGGGTTCTTCGCGGCCTTTTGCAGTGGGTGCTCGGGACGCAAGCCATAACCAATGTCGGTGGTGGTGGCGTTGAAGTTCACGTGCTTGTCGATGAAGTCTTGGTTGTAGGCTTTGTTTTGAATGATGTAGTTGGCGATGTAATTGGCGATCGCCAGATCGGTTTGCGGCGTGAAAATCATGCCGTTGTCGGCCAGTTCGAAACAGCGGTGTTCGAACGTCGACAGCACGTGCACTTCGCAACCCGGCTTGGTCAACCGCGTATCGGTCAGACGCGACCACAAGATCGGGTGCATCTCCGCCATATTGGCGCCCCACAGCACAAATGCATCGGCGTGTTCGAGATCATCGTAGCAGCCCATCGGCTCATCGATACCAAACGCGCGCATGAACGCACCCACGGCGGACGCCATGCAGTGACGCGCGTTGGGGTCGATGTTGTTGGAGCGCATGCCAGCCTTCATGAATTTCGACGCGGCGTAGCCTTCCCAGATGGTCCACTGGCCGGAGCCGAACATGCCCACTGAAGTTGGGCCTTTTTTCTTCAGCGCCGCTTTCCATTTTTCGGCCATCACGTCGAAAGCTTCGTCCCACGAGACTTCTTCGAAATCGCCTTCTTTGTCGTACACGCCATTGGTCTTGCGCAGCAAAGGCTTGGTGATGCGATCTTGGCCGTACATGATTTTTGACAGGAAGTAGCCCTTAATGCAGTTCAGGCCTTTGTTGACCGGTGCATCGGGGTCGCCCTGGGTCGCGACGACGCGGCCCTTCTTGGTGCCGACCAGAACGCCGCAACCGGTTCCGCAAAAGCGACACACGCCTTTGTCCCACCGGATATCGTCATCGGGAGATGCCGCCGTAGCGACGCTTGCGCCCGTTAACGTGGTGCCTGCCGCAGTCGCTGCGGCCAGTGCGGCCTGGGTCTTGATGAAGTCCCGCCTTGTGATGCTCATGATACGTGCTCCCCTTCGCCGTGATCTTCTTCGAAATGGGTGTAAACAAGAGAGGTGCTCAGCACCCCTGCGATGGTTCTGAAGGAATCAAAAACTTGTGCCGCCTTGCCGTCATCCGGATTGTCGACGGTGACGACCAAACGGCCGTCGTCCGTGACTTTGTGCACCTCAGCGCCGTCCAAGGCCTCAATGGCCGTTTGCACCGACGCGATGTTTTTCGGTACGGCATGGATAACCAGACCCGTTATGCTCACGACTGTTCCTCCCGTTGAACTGAAACGACTTCGACCGCGCCCACCGGGCACGGCGCAACACACGCCCCGCACCCCGTACAGGCGGATGGATCAATGATCGGATGGGCGACACCGCCGACCGCCAGTTGAAAGCGGATCGCGCGGGCATCGCAGCGATCGCCACAAACGCGGCAGGTGACACCATTTTGCGACAGGCATGTGGCGGCGAAGCGCGCCACGGCGAGCCATGGATCGGCGCGATAAATATCGCCCGCCACAATGGCACCCGGCTCGCACACTTGGGCGCAATCGCCACAAAATGTGCATGCGCCATTTTGAAAATCGATTTCAGGAAATCCGCCGCCGCCCCGCACGATCACGCCTTCGGCGCAAGCGCGATGGCAATCGTTGCATTGCGTGCAAGCGTTGAGAAAAGTGGGTTCAGGCGCAGACCAAGGCGGACGGATCGGAGCATCGGCCGGACCGGCCATACGCCCCGCGAACAAAGCCCTCCGGGTTAGCGACACCTGCATAGATGGTTTCCCTATGGTCATGCCCACACTGACTTGGCTCCCTACGCAGACGGCGTCGTGAAACCACTTCCCACAGTTTCCTTAAGGCTGCGATTTCATCGTTCTGACCAATAAGGATTCCTGAACATTCAAGTAATGAGATGTTCAACCTATAGCCTCCTTGACCACGGTCAAGAATATTAACATTTTTTTGTGTAAAACACTCACCTTCGAGTGCGGAGCTTACCTGAACACAACATATAATGGTTCTAAAACAACCCGGTAACCTTCAAAAAAGAACGTTGTTTTTTAGCTCATGCCTTTCTTCGCTCGTATTTGCAGTTAGTATTGATCACATTATTCTTGAGCTGATCGAATGTGGGGCACATATACGGTGGGGACTGAAAGGGTAAGCACAATGCTTGGTAAGCTTCTTCCATGCGATTGCGTTAGGCATAGGCTATTTCACGTCATAGCGGTCTCCGTCACACTTTTGTTTTCTGCTGGGATGGCCCACGCCCAAGACCATGTCCAGGGTAAATCCCTCACCTTGGGACTGATCCCCCATATGGCGGCCATAGACATGGCCTCGCGGTTCGGTCAAGTGGGCAACGAACTTGGCAAAAAACATGACGGCACGGGTATCGGCCTGCCTTTGACCCAAGGCTTGGTCGAGTTGCACGGCGGCTCTTTTGATATTCACAGTGTAAAAGGCCAAGGCACCACCGTCACCGTACGCTTCCCACCTGAGAGAACCGTCACACCTTAAGTCATGCCCCCCCGCTCATGCCTTCTGGCTGGTATAAAAATTTACAGAGACCACGCAGGGGCATCGCCATATACTGAACCGGACCCCAGGGTCCTTGCGCTATGCCATGTGAAAAAAGGATCGCTACGATGACGAAATTCCTTCCTTCTGCAGAAGATGTCGATCGCCAGATCGAAGATGAGTTTCGACAAGACGTCGAAGACGCGCTTAGCGAGATCGATATCTTTTTGGGAAATCTAAGATCAGGGGTGGAAGCATCGGACAGCGGCCTCGGGTTGCTACGCAAACATGCGCACAACTTGGTAACACAAGGACGGGGCGTCAACATACCCGCCGTGGATCTTTTAGGGCATCGACTGGGTGAGTATCTGGGCGACATCAAAGAACTCACCACGGAAAATTTAGCCGACATTCAAACCTTCATTGACAAGCTACACAGTGTGCTTGATGGCGATCTGAGCGCAGCGAATGACACGCCGTCGTTGGTCCGCGCATTACCTCCGCGGCCCATTGCGGACATTGATTTTGGCGACATTACGCCCAAAGACATTGAAGTTCTTCTGATCATTCCGGAACGGGCCATGGCGCGCATTGTCGAAAAAGAATTGGCCGAATGCGGCTACCGCATCTCCAATGCACGGACATCGTTCGAAGGATTCAAAATGGCGTTACAAACGCGTCCGGACATGGTGATTGCATCTATGGAACTCAGCGAAATGACCGGCATAGACTTGTCATGTGCGTTCGCCGCGATGCCGCAGACCCATGCGATGCCGTTTGCCTTGTTGACCAGCTACCACTGGGGCAATCCCGCATTGGACCGGCTGCCGCCACGCGCCGCGTTGTTGCGCAAAGGTAAAGAGTTCGGTGGTGACTTGGCCGAAGCCTTAGCCCGGTTTCGCATCACGTAAACGTTTTGCGCAGACGAATAGCCAGATCAGGGGGCGGAACCGCCTCCTCGCCATCGTGAGCGATATTGTTTTCAAGTAAATGGTGCCCCAGCCGGACTGCCGTAATTCCATAAGATCAGCGCGTTAACCAAAAGTTTGGGGCAAGAACTCCGCATGAGATATCAATAGATTGCATGACGTTTCCCCAAACCTTTTCCTGAAATGGCGGGCCGCTAGATTAAAACCTTAGAAACCGAGGCCTATACTGTTCCGTTTGACGTCTCACTTGACATATCTAGCGCTACGCTACGGGCAGCAAGCTCCCTCGCCGCACACTCAAGTTTCTTGATCGCATGAACGTACCATCCGGTAGAAGCTCCTACGACAAACGCCGCAGAAATAAATGTCATCCAAGGGCTGAGCGGCGGCGCCATCAACGAGCCTGCCACTTGATAGGAGACGGCACCAGCGCACAGTGCCGTGACGAGCGCTACGACCAAGGGGCACCAAACGGGCTCACGCATCCTGTTGATTTGCCACTTGTGAATTTTATCATCGGTGGGGGGGGCATCGTTCCAATTACCATTGTCTATTCTCGGCTGCAGACGTTTGATGGCATACGCCGCTTCGCGCCGTGTTAGGCCCGAGCGCAACACGGGGATGCAGAGAATAATGCTGCCGACCAGCGGGAACAGGCCAACTAGCGTCTTGATGTTGACCGGCACCCCAGCCAGGGTGATCTGTTGTTTTTCCTCTTCTGCAAGTTTCTTAATTAACTCACACTTATTCTTTTCCAATCCAGCCTGTACTTGTGATTGGACATCCTTAATTTGTCCAATGAAACTATCGATCGCACTGAATATTTCGGTTATTTTTTTTATCTGTGTGGTGATGCTAAGTGTTGCCAGCTGTGTATAAGCTTTCTTATCGGCGCCACCTTTGCGGAGTTTGTCTTTAACGCTGTTGTCTAAACTAATATCGAGCGTTTTAAGGGCATCACGTTTTGCCTCCAGCCCGGTGGCGATGGCTTTCAGGTTGCTTGTGGTAGCCGCCGAATTTTCTCCCCCCGTAGCCAGGTTGATCATGTCCACGGTCGCCTTCAACGAGATTAGGTATTTGGGGCGTATATTCTTTTCCCACTCGGCCTGAGCTTGTTCATAGGCGGCATTGACAACATCCTGCGAGGAAGGTTCAGCCGGCTTCTTAGAAAAGAAATTTAGAAAATTCTCAAATATCGAGAGAGGGGCATCAACAGGTTTTGTCGGCGCACTAAGTTGAGATAATTCAGCTTTAGTCTGCAGGTCACTGAGCTCGCGTATCATCTTCTTATTAATTTTATTGCGCAGACCATTCACCTGATCTTTGGCCGTGGTGTTGGCACTCGTCAACTGTTGAAGATTGTCGCCAATTTTGGCGTCAAGCTTTTCCACGGAAGCTATCTCTTTTGTGAGGTCATTGATCTCGCGTGACGTATTGAGATAAGGATTCACGGTAAGCGTATATATTAAAATTAACATCCCAACGGCAGTTAGAAAGCTTTGCCGACCCTTAACTATATCTGCGTACGCTACCTTCAGCTCCTCATGCGCGATATCTTGAATACTGCTCATAACCACTTCGGGTTTAACGCCCCGCCCCCCTAATCTTATTCGTTAAAGTCAGAGACTCACTGCCTCAAAGGGGACTATACATCTTATAGTGGTGTTGTTGATAGAGTATCAATATCGGTAAAGTAGATTATTGGATGCCACAATGAGCCCTCGAATAGTATTCTAAACAGAATGGTACTATGGGGAGGTAATAGCTACGTTGGCTGACGGAATATCTTTTATGACTGTATTCCGGCTTCCATGCTTCACAAATGATCTGCAACGATTTGGATGCCCGCAAATTTCAGCGCATCATCAATCTCAGCGAATCTGGCAACACAACGTATTTAGTGACGTCTTTCGGAAAACCTTTTACCAGAAACGGCTTCGGCAACCGGTTTCGTGAACGGTGCGATGAAGCTGGATTACCACAATGCTCTGCTCACGGCTTGCGCAAAGCGGCACCATCAAGTCTCGTCGAGTTGGGGTGTTCAGTTCATGAAATTATGTCGATCACCGGTCATGAAAGCGCTTGCGAGGTACAGAGGCACACAAAAGCAGCAGAACAAAAGCGGATTGCAGAACGCGTGCGACAGTGGATTGACGGATAAGTTAATGAACAAAAAACCCAAACCTTTTATGAGGTTTAGGTTTTTTGTTAAAAAGCCAATGAAAGCAATGACAATTTGGAATAATGGTGCCCCCAGCCGGAATCGAACCGGCACTCCCTTGCGAGAACGGGATTTTGAATCCCGCGCGTCTACCAGTTCCGCCACAGGGGCACTGTGAAGTTTGGTGAACGGACGCCATAATACTCAGAGAACCGCTGCGGTCAACACATATAGACACGGAATTCGTCATGTGTGTGCAGATCCTAAAATGCACCTAATTGCCCAACGAGCTCTGGACTGCTATGACCAGTGCCGAGCGGGGGGAAACCGCTCGTTCTTGAACCAGAAGCCCACATGCCCGGGGAGTTCCCATTTTGCTGCGTAGCGTCTACGACTGGACCATGAATTTCGCCGCCCATCGCAACGCCTTGTGGGCGCTGTTTATCATTTCGTTTGTCGAAAGCTCGATCTTTCCGATTCCCCCCGACATTCTGCTCATCCCGATGATTCTCGCCAGTCGCGAAAAAGCCTGGAAAATTGCCGCCGTGTGCACCGTGGGCAGCGTGCTGGGCGGCATCGCCGGGTACGGCATCGGCTATTTCTTGTTCGAACAGTTCGGTCGCCCCCTGCTTGAATTCTACGGCAAAGCCGGAAAATTCACCGAATTCCAAGACATGTACAACGCCTGGGGCGCGTGGGTGGTCGCCATGGCTGGATTGACGCCGTTCCCCTACAAGGTCATCACCATCGCCAGCGGCGTGACGGCGCTGAACATCGGCACCTTCGTGATCGCATCGGTTCTGTCGCGGGGCATCCGCTTTTTCCTCGAAGCGTGGCTGCTGTGGTACTTCGGCGATCCGATCCGCGAGTTTGTCGAAAAATATCTCGGTATTTTGGTGACCGGCGGTTTCGTGGTGTTGCTCGGCGGATTCGTCGCGGTCAAATTCCTGTTTTAAGCGACCACCGCAGTTGGAAGCGTCACCCAGAAGGTCGAGCCTTCGCCTTCGATGCTGGTGAAACCGATTTCGCCGCCCATCGCTTCGACAAGCTGTTTGGTGACCACCAGGCCGATGCCGGTGCCTTCGGTCGCGGAATCTTCCGCGCCTAAGCGATTAAACACCTCGAACATGTGAGCTTGCTTGTTCTCTGGGATGCCCAGACCGGTATCTCTCACCGACAAGGTGATGAAATCATTGTCGCTGTGCACACAGCGAACATCAACCTCGCCGCCTTCGCGATTGTATTTGACGGCGTTCGACAACAGATTCAACAACACTTGGCGGGTGCGCGTTGAATCCACATGAATAGCGGTATCGGCATCGACATCCCCGCAATTGCTGTGCATCCGAATATGGCGTTGCGCACCTTGGGTCTGGGTCAACGTGAGACAGCTGTCGACAAGCTCATGAACGTTTACATCCGTGAGCGACAGCTGCAAATGGCCAGCCTCGATCCTGGCAAGATCAAGGATTTGATTGATCAATTCCAACAAATGCTGACCCGCGGAAATGATCGTGTCGACGTGACCTTTTTGGTGTTCCGTCAACGGCATCTTGGGATCGAACTGCAACAGTTGCGAAAATCCCAAGATCGCGTTCATCGGCGTGCGCAGTTCATGGCTCATGCTCGACAAAAACTCAGATTTTGCGCGGCTGGCCTGTTCTGCTTCCGACTTGGCGGTTTTCAGCTCTTTGAAAACCTGTTCGCGCTCGACCAGCGTTTCGCGAAAATGTTCCAAACCTTCACTGAGCAGACCGATTTCATCACGGCGGCGGCTCCAGGGAAATTGAACGTTGAAGTTCCCTTTGCGAAACGAATTGACCAGATGGCTCATCCCTTCCAGCGGCCTAACCAGGCGCACGGACACAAACACGATGGCGCCAATCATCAACATCACATCGCCAACGATGATCAGGGCATAAATCATCAGCTGGCGTAATGCTTGCTCTTTGTTTTGCAGCGTCAGGTGATGGCTGATCGCAACGACTTTGTCCATCGCTGTGGACAGCACCTTGAACGTCGGCATCGCAACGCCAAGGTATTGTTTTTCGGTGATGTCATAGCTGCCCATCGGCGCATTTTTCAGGATGCTCGCTTGCAGAGGACGTAACGTGTCGATGAGGTGGCTTCGCACCTTTGCGATTTCCGCTGAAACCTCGGGGTGGTCAACGGCCTTCGCATGCTGTTCGACAAACAGCCACAAAGCTTCGCCGCGCCCGCGAAATTCATAAATTTGGCGCAAAACATCGATATTGATGGCCTTGCCCGAACGCACGCCCATATGAATGCGCGAAGATTCCCCAACGCCGAATTTGCGCAGTTGCGATCCGTAGAACCGCAACATTTGCAAGCGCGAAACGTTTAGAAGCTCTTCGTTCTCACCGCCGAATTGCCGCTCGATCAATTGCAGCAGTTCGGATTCGATCACCGCATGCAACCGGGACGTTGCCGACGACCATTCCAGCAACATGTTCGTGTCACGCATCGCCAAGGGTTTGGCAAGGTTTTCATCAGCGCGCGTGCGCACACCTTCCAGCTGATCGCAAAGCTTCGTCACGCTTTGCGCCAACGGCAGCTTGAACGCGCGCTTATCATTGCTTTCAATGCGGGCGCGCAATGCGCCTAAAATCTCGCGATTTTCATCAATAAAGGCGCGGTCTCGTTCAGATATCGGATGAGAATTTCGCAAGACGATGGCTGTGCGCGAGCGCTCAAAGTCCAGCGCCCCAAGCGCCTTCATCAACGTATCGAACGTCTCTTCCGACTGTTCGGCTTGAATTGCGGCTTGGTAAACCGTCCACGCCTCATAACCACGGTACACACCGTTGACCAACTGAACCAAGCCAAGCACCAGAACGATGCCGACCAGCACGAAACGGACGGATGAAAAAAAGCCCATTTTGGGAGGTTTTTGAGATTTAGACGCGGGGGGAATTGAGTCTGTCATGCTTATATCAGCCATGTCTTGCATTTATGCGCTTGGCCCCCCGACCAAGCGCTGCCGTCAACGTTCGACAATACAGTCGTATGTATGCGTGAGCTAATATATCAAATAACCACTATTTGAAATGGTTTTCTTCCCCCGCGTTGAAGGGTATAGACATATATCATGAAAAACATACGCCTCTACCCTGCCCTGTTGATCTTGGTTGGTCTCGGATCGCTCGGCACCGCCTACACCGCTCAGTTCGGCTTTGATCTTGAGCCCTGCGTGCTGTGCCTCTATCAGCGCGTTCCGTTCGCCATTGCGATCGGGCTAGGCCTCATCGGGCTGTGGCAGCCCCAATGGCTGGGGGCGGTGTTCACGCTGGCGGTCGTCGCGTTCGCCATCAATGGTGGGATCGCATTCTATCATGTGGGGGTCGAGCAGCATTGGTGGGCGTCCGCCGTGGGCTGCGGTGGCACGCTGCCGACTCAGATTTCCACCGCCGACCTGTTCGCCAGCTTGGACAGCAAACCACCCAAACCGTGTGACGCGGTGGACTGGACGATGTTCGGCGTTTCCATGGCGGGGTGGAATATACTATTCTCAAACGGGCTGGCGCTGGCATCACTCTATGTGCTGCGCACCCGCAAATGGGAGACTTGAACGATGAGCGCCAAAGCAAAGACCGCCACACCGCCCTCCACCACACCTGTGGGCGGGCGCATGCCCGGCGACCCGACCAAGGATGAGCTGATCGAACGCATCATCCGCGTCGATCAAGCTGGTGAATACGGTGCTGTGCGCATTTATCAAGGTCAGCTGGCGGTTTTGGGCAAAGGCCCCAAAGGCGACATGATCCGCCACATGAAAGAACAAGAAGACGTCCATCTGGAGACCTTTTCCAAAATGGTCTCCGATCGTCGCGTGCGCCCCACGGCGCTGATGCCGTTGTGGCACGTGGCCGGATTTGCGCTGGGCGCGGGTACGGCGTTGCTGGGCGAAAAAGCCGCCATGGCGTGTACGGTGGCGGTCGAAGAAACCATCGACGAGCACTATCAAGCACAGATCAAAAAGCTCGGCGACGACGAAAAAGACCTGCGCGAGACTTGCGCCAAATTCCGCGAAGAAGAGCTGGAGCATCGCGACATCGGCTACGCGCACGGCGCCGAAAACGCCGCAGGTTACCCGATCCTCAGCCGCGCCATTAAATTCGGCACCAAACTAGCGATCAATTTGTCGGAAAAAACCTGAACGTTCGCCGTTTCCGCTCAAGCACAAATGGCTCATCGGGCATGAAGACATCGACACAAGCAGCCCTTCCCAAGCCTGGAGCTGTGCTTGAAGTTTTTCAAGCATTTCTGATCTTGGGCCTCACATCGTTCGGCGGGCCCGTGGCGCACTTGGGCTATTTCCGCGAGGTCTTCGTGGTGCGGCGCCAATGGTTATCGGAAAGCGCTTATGCGGATTTGGTCGCGCTGTGCCAATTCCTACCCGGTCCGGCATCCAGCCAAGTGGGCATGGCCATCGGATTGCACCGCGCAGGCTACCTGGGCATGGCCGCGGCATGGCTGGCGTTCACGGCCCCCTCCGCCCTGCTGTTGATCGCTTTCGCGTATGGGCTCGATGCGTTCGGTCAGTTCGACGGCGGCTGGATATCCGGTCTCAAACTCGCCGCCGTCGCCGTGGTCGCCCATGCTGTTTTGGGCATGGCGAAAAGCCTGACGCCGGACAAGGAACGCGCCGCGATCGCTGTGCTCAGCCTCGCCATCGTGAGCTTCGCGCATGGCCCCTTCGCCCAAGTCGGTGCAATTGTCGTCGGTGGATTGGCCGGTTGGCTATGGTTAAAACCCGATACGGGCGAACAGGCGCAAAACCACGAACCCCTCGCCGCTATGGTGCGCCCCATCGTAGCGCTCGGTGCGTTGGTGTTTTTTTTCGCCTTGCTGGGGGTGTTACCGCTCATCGCAAAAACGTCCGACAATGAGATCATTATGCTTATCGACAGTTTTTACCGCACCGGCGCATTGGTGTTTGGTGGGGGCCACGTGGTGTTGGCGTTGTTACAGACCGAGACCGTGACGACCGGCTTGGTCGACGGTGAAACATTTCTCGCCGGATACGGCGCCGCCCAGGCGGTGCCCGGCCCGCTGTTCACCTTCGCCGCATTTTTGGGGACCGCAAACAGCGGCACGCCGTCCGGTTTGGTCGGCGCGGTCGTGGCGCTCGGGGCGATCTTCTTGCCATCCACCTTGTTGGTCGTCGGCGGGCTCAGCTATTGGAACCGATTGCGCACACACCCATCAGCCCGGCGGATGCTGATGGGCGTCAACGCCGCCGTGGTGGGATTGCTCGGCGCGGCGCTATACGACCCGGTGTTCACCCAAGGGATTACAGGACCTCAATCCTTTGCGATTGCGGCGGCGGCGTTCGTGATGCTGACGGCGTGGCGCCCCCCCGCATGGGCGGTGGTGATGGCGACAACTGTGACCGGTGGCCTCGTACTCTAAAACATGGCGCGCAGACCTAAAACGTGCCCCTCTAGCGCGCTTTTAAGTAGTTCAACATGGTGTCGGCGTCGGAGACCTCGAACGGGTCGGTTGGGCAGTTGTCTTGGAAGCCTTGTTCGGAGAACATTTTCTTGATCTCGCCGTCTTCCACATACATGCCATAGCGCCAAGAGCGCATGCCGAAGCCTAAGTTTGATTTGTCAACCAACATGCCCATCTTGCGGGTGAACTCGCCGTTGCCATCGGGCAGTAAGAAGACATTTTTGGCATTTTGCGACTTGCCCCACTGGAACATGACAAAGGCGTCGTTGACCGACAGACACACGACCTCGTCCACGCCCTGGGCTTTGAACTCATCATAAAGTTCTTCAAAGCGCGGCAGATGGCTGGTGGAACACGTCGGGGTAAAGGCGCCCGGCAGGGAAAAGACCACCACGTTGCGGCCTTTGAAGACGTCGTCGGTGCTGAGGTCTTTCCATTCGAAAGGATTGTCCCCCGCAATGGCTTCGTTGCGAACGCGGGTCTTGAAAATGGTATCGGGGACGCGGGTCATATCACTCTCCATTTCGATTGAATTCACCGGCGCTCATTATGCGAGCACCTCATTATATGTAAGCCTGAAAACCGCAGGCGACAACGCCTGCTACAGCACCCAATCAGGACGCACGAAGTGGCAGGTGTAGCCGTTTGGAATGCGCTGCAAATAATCTTGATGCTCAGGCTCTGCTTCCCAGAAATCACCCACGGGGTCGAGCTCGGTGACCACTTTTCCGGGCCAGTGTCCAGACGCCTCGACATCGGCGATTGTCTCAAGCGCGATCCGCTGTTGCTCGTCGTTCACGTAATAAATGGCCGAACGATAAGCCAGGCCCCGGTCGTTGCCTTGGCGGTTTGGCGTGGTCGGGTCATGGATCTGGAAGAAAAACTCGAGAATTGTGCGGTACGAAATCTGCTCGGGGTCGAAGTTAATCTCGATCCCCTCCGCATGGGTGCCATGATTGCGATAGGTCGCATTGGGCACATCGCCACCGGTATAGCCGACCCGGGTGGCGACAACACCGGGCATTTTGCGGATCAAATCCTGCATGCCCCAAAAGCAGCCCCCGGCCAAAACAGCACGTTCGGTCACCTCATTATCCTCCGATTAGCTTTTACGCCCCGACTTAATTTTTACGTTTCGTCACCAAGCCCGAAATCACGCCGCGCATGGTGCGGACTTCTTGTTCGGTCATGCGCGCGCGTTGGAACATGTTGCGCAGGTTGCGGATCATACCGGGTTTTTTCGCTTCGACGCCCAAAAAGCCGCAGTCGGTCAGTTCGCGCTCCAAATGCCCGAACATGCCAACCAGTTCTTCCTTGGTGGCGCGACGGGTATCGAGGCGCACTTCGTAGATTTCGTCGGGTTGATCGGCGGCGGCTTGGAACCATTCATAACCCATCAGCAGCACCGCCTGGGCCAGATTGAGCGACGTGAATCCAGGATTCAGCGGCACCATCAAGATGCTGTCGGCCAGCGCGATGTCGTCGTTGTGCAGACCCACCGCTTCCTTGCCGAACAGCACTCCGCACTGTACGTCTTGAGCGCGTTGCTCGCGCATTTCCTTGGCCGCAGCATGGGGCGTCAGCACGTCTTTGGACATATCGCGCGCGCGCGCCGTGGTGGCGAACACGTGGCCGAGATCAGCAATGGCTTCGGCAGTGGTGTCGAACACGCGGGCATTTTCCAACACCACGTCCGCGCCCGACGCGGTTTTATAGGCCAAAGGGTTGGGCCAGCCGTCACGGGGCGCCACCAGACGCAAATCCAGAAGTGCGCAGTTGAGCATCGCACGCGCCACCATGCCGATGTTTTCGCCCAGCTGCGGCTGCACCAAGATCACTGCGGGGCCGCCTTCGGCTGCGGAAGACGCGGTTTGCTTGGATGGGCGGCGGTGTCGAGTGGAAGAGGTTGTTGTGCTCATGTCTCTTTAAGCGGCTGAAGCGCCGTCGCAAAATAGTTTGTAAATCAAGGAATCACGCAGCGCATTGTACGACGCGTCGATCACGTTGGCCGATACCCCGACCGTCGCCCAGGTGCGGCCGCTTTCGTCAGTGCTTGCGATCATCACCCGTGTTACCGCAGCGGTGGCGTCGCCCGGCGTCAAGATACGCACCTTATAATCCACCAGACGCAAGTCGCTCAAGCTCGGATACAACGGAAGCAGCACTTTGCGCAACGCCGCGTCGAGCGCGTTGACCGGGCCGTTGCCCTCGGCCACCGCCATGCGCTGATCGCTTTCGTGTTTGTCGCTGGTTAACGCCAACTTGACGGTGGCTTCCGAAAGCGTCACCAAATCGCCCTTGGCGTTCCAGCGCCGCTCATCAATGACGCGAAAGCTGGAACAGTGGAAATACTCCGGCACGGTGCCCATCGCGCGGCGCGCCAACAGCTCGAAGCTGGCCCCGGCACCGTCATAGGCGTAGCCCTGCTTTTCCTTTTCCTTGACCTTGTTCAACAGCGTGTTGATGCGCGGGTCCTTGTCATCGACTTCCAAGCCAATCTCGCGAAAGCGCGCCAAGATGTTGGACCGCCCGGCTTGGTCGGACACCAAAATCTGGCGATGATTGCCAACGCTTGCCGGATCGATGTGCTCATAACAGCGCGGATCCTTTTCCACCGCCGATACATGCAGCCCGCCTTTGTGGGCAAATGCGGACTCGCCGACATAAGGGCGGTGACGATCCGGCGCGCGATTGAGGCGCTCGTCCAGCGCGTTGGACACATGGCTCAAATGCTTCAAGCCAGCGGCCCCGACCCCGGTTTCAAATCCCATCTTCAACATCAAAGTCGGGATCACGCTGACCAAATTGGCGTTACCGCAACGTTCGCCCAAGCCATTGATGGTGCCTTGAACCATGCGCGCGCCCGAACGCACCGCCGCCAACGAATTGGCCACCGCATTGCCGGTGTCGTCATGACAGTGAATGCCTATTTTATCACCGGGCACGGCTTCGCACACTCGGGCGACGATCTCTTCGATTTCGAACGGCAGCGTGCCGCCGTTGGTGTCGCACAGCACCGCCCAGCGCGCTCCGCCGTCGATGGCCGCTTTCAAGCATTCCATGGCGAAGTTTGGGTTGGCTTTATAGCCGTCGAAGAAATGCTCGGCATCGAACATCACTTCGTCCATTTTGGTGGCGGCGTAGGCGATGCTGTCGCGAATCATGGCGATGTTTTCGTCGCGTTCGATGCCCAACGCCACATCAACGTGGTAGTCCCAGGTTTTGCCAACCATGCACACCACCCGCGCGTCGGTGCCCAGCAATGCGTTGAGCCCTGGATCGTTATCGGCGCTGCGCCCAGCGCGACGGGTCATGCCGAACGCGGCAATGCGCGCGGATTGCATCGATGGTAGGTTGTCGAAAAAGCTATCGTCGGTGGGGTTCGCGCCGGGCCAGCCGCCTTCGATGTAATCGACGCCCAGATCATCGAGATCGCGCGCAATCACGTCTTTATCCACGGGACCGAAGTCAACGCCCGAGGTCTGCGCGCCGTCGCGCAGGGTGGTGTCATAGATGTAGACGCGGTTGGCGCTCATGATCAAAGCGTATCCTTATGTTCCAAGAACAGCGGAGCATGCCCAATTTCGCGCCTGCACACAAGATTTTCCGCGCAGCTCCCGTTGGTCGCTCAGAGCCATCGATATCAATTTCATGACGCTGTGCTTGGAGATATACACGCTTGCGTATATTCTCAGGTCAGAATGATTCGATGCGGTCGAAAATATAGTTTCGTACCGTTCGCAAAAAAATGGCGCACCGACAAGGGCTTGAACCAATACCAATGAGTGGCGACTACGATTTTGAGCATGACGACGACTACCCGGCACTGCGCGAACGGTGCATGGGTACGAACGTCAATGAGCAGACTTTGCTGGCCACCGATTACTTGAATCATTTCAATGAAGTCGTGATGACTTTGGAAATGCTGGCTGATATGCCCGAGCTTCTCGAAGAAGCGCAAATGTGGGCGCCTAAGGACTACAAAGATCATTTTCGCGACAGCACCATCGCCGACAAAGAGCTGGCCATAGAAGCGTTTGATCACGCACCGCCGAAGTTCAAAGAACCGTTCGAACAAAACATCGAAAAGATCAATCACTTGATCACCACCTCGGTAGAACGGTTGAGCAGCGATTTGGAAAACGGCGATATGGATTTGGTGCGAGCAAACGCCCAAGCCCTCAGCCAGGTCATCCAACGCTTGATGGATATGTGCAGCGCCAACATTCACGGCTCTGAAACCACCATGGATCAAGCCGATATCGACAACATGATCGGCGCCGAACCAGCCCCGACATCCGGCGCAAGCAGCCAAGCGGACATTGATTCTCTTTTCGATTAAAATTGTGCGCCCTTATACTGAGGGCTTACGCACCTGATTAATGGGAAACGGCATCACGTTGCCGCCCGCAAGGCGCACAAACTCTTCAAACGGAACCGGGCGGCTAAACAGATAGCCTTGCCCGATATCGCTGCCCAGACCGTGCAGGAAGGTGCTTTGGCGCTCATTCTCGACGCCTTCGGCGATGACTTTCAGGCCTAAATTTTGCGCCATGTTGACAATCGCTTTGGCCATGGTCACGGCATCGGGATTGTCCGGCAATCCGGTCACGAAGGATCGGTCGACCTTGAGCGCGTCCAAGGGGAACTTGGTCAAATAACTGAGCGACGAATAGCCGGTGCCAAAATCATCAATGCTGAGCGACACCCCAAGCGCTTTCAATTCTTTGAGCACCCGCACGGTCTCTTCGGCATTTTCGACCAACATGCTTTCGGTCAATTCAAGATCCAAGCAGTGACTGGGCAATGACGTCAGTTCAAGGACCTCTTTCACCCGCTCAGCCAGATTGCCCTGACGAAATTGTCGCACGGACAAATTCACCGCGACACTGACGTCCGTGAGCCCCAGCTCCGCCCATTCCTTGGCTTGGCGACAGGCGTTTACCAAAATCCAATCGCCGATCGGCACGATCAAACCGGTCTCTTCGCTGACGGGAACGAACTCTACGGGCGATACGGGACCTAACTCCGGGTTCGACCACCGCGCTAGGGCTTCCGCACCGATGATGCGCCCGGTGCTGAGATCGACCTTGGGCTGGTAGGCAATGTGGAACTCGTCGTTTTCCAAGGCATGGCGCAGGCCATGCTCAATCGCCATACGGCGTAGCGCATTAGCGCTCAGTGTCGAGGAATAAAATTGGTAATTGTTGCGGCCTTGCTTCTTCGCATGATGAGACGCGGTGTAGACGTTTTTCAAAAGGTCATCGACGTTATCGCAACTGTCGGGATAAATGACGATGCCGATGGAACCGGAGCTGTAAAGTTCCTTACCGTCCACGTGAAACGGCTGGCTCAAAGCCCGCAACATGCGTGTGGCGACGACCTCGATCTCTTCTTCCTCAGTAACGCCTTCCAAGATGATGGTGAACTCATCACCCGATAGACGCGCCACCGTATCCTTGGTGCGCACGCACGATTCCAACCGCTTACCCGCCAACTGCAACACCACGTCGCCCGCAGCGTGCCCCATGGCATCGTTGATATGCTTAAAGTTATCCAGATCGACAAACAAAATCGCCGATTTTGTGCCCGTTTTATCGGCACTGGCGGTGCTTTCCTTCAACCGCTCGCTGAACAAATAGCGGTTGGGTAAGTGCGTCAACGGGTCGCGGGTTGCCAAAAAGGTCAGACGGTCTTCGGCCTTTTTGCGTTCCGTGATGTCGCGCACCACGGCGATATAGTGCAAACGATCGCGCAGATTAAAGTCGCTGAGGCTGACCTCCAACGGGAATCCGGTACCGTCTTTGCGTACCCCCGAAACTTCCCGTCCACCTTCTGACTGTGCCAGATCAACTTCCAAATTTTTCAAAATCGTCACGGAATCCGATTGCCGGCGACCGCGTGCATCGGGAATGAGGTCCGAAATGCCGATCCCCGCAAGACCGCCGGGGGAGTACCCGAAAATGCGTTCCGAAGCGGGGTTCGCAGTCTCGATCACGCCCATCTCGTTAATGGTGATAAGACCATCGACCGTGGTGTCCATGATGGTGCGCAGAAATTCCTCGCGTTCCATCAATTCGCGGATGCTACGGTTTTTTTCCGTCACGTCGCGCGCAACCAAAATCACTTGGCGCACCACGTCATCAACTGTTTCGTAAATCGAAGCGGCAATTTCGACATCCACCTCACGGCCATCGTCCGCCATCATCTTCATAGATGTGCGGCGCGTTTCGCTCAACAAGGCGGCGAAGTGATCATCCAACAGCTCTTCAAAATCCGGGTGAACGAAATCTTTTAAGGAATGCAGTTGAGCCTGCTCTTGATCCACCGCCAAAAGTGCACAGCCAGCCGGGTTCAACAGATGGATTCCCCCTTCGACGGAGCAAATGACGATCAAATCCGGAGCAAGATCAATTAAGCTGGCTTGATGCTCATCGCTGCGCGCCAGCGCCTCATAGCGGCGGTCCTCCAACAGTTCATTGAGCAGATCAAGAATGCTTTGACCCGATTTGCGGATATCTTCCGCGTATTCTCGGTACTGAGGGTGCGACATGGGGCCGAGCATCTCGGCGCTCATCATGTCTGCAAAACCGATGATGTTGTTGAGCGGGGTGCGCATTTCATGCGAAAGCGTGCGCAAGACACCACGCCCTTCCCGCTTTTGAGGGCTCTCTATCTCAGTGCCCGTCTTGCCCGAGCTGAGGTCATCGTTCTGGCCCATAGTTCTGCTAAATATCCTGCGTAATCCAAGTGACTTTCGCAATCCAGATGGGCCGCAACCACAGCAGTCACGACCACACATCCCTCAGTCTGGTTACCCTCATGTCCAGACCGGCACTCTTCCATGGCTCTAAAGCCATTGAAGAATTCCTTCCGTACGGCGTGTGAACCCATGATAGTGATGGCTCACCAACCATTCTACATGCAAACCAACTCAAAAAGGAAAGCTTAATACAATATGACGACCAAATAACGCCGGAAATACAGCTCATACTTGCATCGCGAGATCGCAAATCGTGTTGTAGGTTTCATGTTTGGAGATGGGGATACAAGCACGCATCAGCAAGACGAAAAGCTCCCTATCCGTTCGCTATTCTCGTAATCCGCCTTACTGTCGGCGCCAAGTCGTGCCGCCTGCCCCATCCTCGAGAATAATGCCCTCAGCCATAAGCTCGTCACGGATGCGGTCAGAGGTCGCAAAGTTTTTGTCCGCACGGGCCTGCTTGCGCTGTTCAATCATGGCGTCAATGTCGGTGTCGGACAAGCCGCCCGCGGCGCCGGCATCGCCACGCAGCCACGTTTCGGGGCTTTGTCCCAGCAAGCCGAGCAGATCGCCCGCCAACAAAAGCTCCCCTTTGAGACGTGCTTTGTCCACCACGTCGGTGGCCGCGTTCAATTTGGTTTTCAGCTCAAACAAATGGGCGATGGCCTTGGGTGTGTTGATGTCGTCAGCCAAAGCCACCATCACATCGCTGGGAACACCATCGGGGATGTTGGCTTTGACGTCGGCATTGCGCAGCGCTAGATAGAACTCGTCGAGTTCTTTTTTGGCCTCGCGGATACCCTCTTTGCGAAAGTCCAGCGGTTGACGGTAGTGAGTTTTCAGCAGCGTCAGGCGGATCGCTTCGCCGGGGAACTCATCCAATAGGTCGTGCACGGTGTAGAAATTGCCCAAGGACTTGGACATTTTCTCCCCTTCGGACATCAAATAGCCGTTGTGCAGCCAGTAATTGACGAATTTCGAGCCGCCATGCGCACAGGTCGACTGCGCGATTTCATTTTCGTGGTGTGGGAAAATCAAATCCTGACCACCACCGTGAATATCGAAGGTTGGGCCGAGGTGCTTTTCGCTCATCGCCGAGCATTCGATGTGCCAGCCCGGGCGCCCGCGACCCCAGGGGCTGTCCCAACCGGGCTGATCATCCGTGGACGGTTTCCACAGCACAAAATCGGCGGCATCTTTTTTGTAAGGCGCCATATCGACCCGTGCGACAGCGACCATCTCATCACGGTTGCGACCCGAAAGGTGACCGTATTCACGGTAGCTGGGCACATCGAACAACACGTGGCCGTCCGCTGCATAGGCGTGCCCGGAAGCGATCAACTTGCCGATCATGATGATCATGTTGGCGATGTGCTCAGTGGCGCGCGGCATCACATCGGGGTGCATCGCACCCAGCGCGCTCATGTCATCCAAATAGGCCTGTTCGGTGCGCTTGGTGATGTCGGATATGCTCTCGCCGCTTTCCTTGGCGCGGTTGATGATCTTGTCATCGACATCGGTGATGTTGCGTGCGTAGATCACATGCTCTTCACCGTAGACATCCCTCAACAATCGATACAACACGTCAAACACCACCACCGGGCGGGCGTTGCCGATGTGGGCATAGTCATAAACCGTCGGACCGCACACATACATGCGCACGCGCTTTGCATCGATGGGAACGAATTCGTCCTTGGCGCGTTTGAGGGTATTGAACAGCTGAATGGTCACGACGTTAGCCTCGCTTGCCCTGAAGTCGATGTGCGGCGCGTTCACGGCCGATCAACGGCAAGAATACTTTGAGTTCCGGTCCATGATCGAGACCCGTCAGGGCTTTGCGCAGCGGCATGAACAGATCCTTACCCTTGCGTCCGCTCGCATCCTTAACAGCCTTGGTCCATGCGCCCCAAGTTGCTTCGTCCCAATCGCCGTCCGGCAGCAAAACCGCCGCCTCGGCGAGGAAAACGGCATCGTCGTCTTCAATAACAGGGTCGATATCGGCCTCGGCAACATCAAGCCAGATTTTCACGTCCGAAAGGCGTTCCAAATTGGCGCGCACCGCGTTCCACAAATCCTCCGTCGCGCCAGCTGGAAGATGCTCGACAACGTGGGTGTAGTCGGTGGCGTGCAAGACCTGCGCATTGAGACGTGCGAGTTGGGCCGGGTCGAACTTCGGCGCGGCGCGCGAAAAGTGTGTGAAGTCGAACACTTCGACCAGCTTATCCAGGTTCTCTTCCGCTTTGATGTCGTCGGAGGTGCCGAGATGCGCCAGATAACTGGCCAGCGCCAACGGCTCCACCCCATCGCGGCGCAAATCGCGCAGCGCCAATGAGCCCAAACGCTTGGACAAGCCACCGCCTTCGATGTCGGTCATCAATGGCAGATGGGCAAACACCGGCACAGCCGCGTCCATGGCTTGAAACATCTGCACCTGAAGCGCGGTGTTGGCGACATGGTCTTCGCCGCGAATGACGTGGGTGACCTCAAGGTCGCGATCGTCCACCGCGCTCGGCAACATATACAGCCATGACCCGTCATGACGGCGGATCACCGGATCGGAAAGCTTCTCAGCCTCGAAATGCACCGGGCCGCGCACCAAATCGTCAAATTCGATTGCCCCCGGTGTCAGCTTAAAACGCCAGTGGCCGACACGGCCTTCGTCAAGAAAGCTTTGCAGCTTTTCGGCGCTCGGCGGGGTGTAGATCGGCGGCAAACTGCGACTGCGCAAACGTTTGCGCATGTAATCCAGCTCTTCGGGGGTCTCATAGCATTCATAGACCCGGCCTGCGGCTTTCAATTGCTCGAACGCGCTGTCGTAAGCGGCGAGACGCTCAGACTGCTTTTCTTGCGCGTCCCATTCCATGCCCAGCCAGCGCAAATCTTCGCGAATGCCCTCGGCGTATTCATCGCGCGAGCGTTCCTTGTCGGTATCGTCCAAGCGCAAGATAAAGCGCCCACCCATGTGCTTGGCGGCGAGCCAGTTGATCAGCGCCATGCGCGCATTGCCGACGTGAAGATGGCCCGTGGGGCTGGGTGCGAAACGAAATGTGGTCATTTTTTTAAGCCGTAAAACCATTGGTGAGCGGGTAGCGCCGATCGCGACCGAACGCGCGCGAGGTGATTTTGACGCCGGGTGGCGCTTGGCGACGTTTGTACTCTGCCCGGTCCAGCATGCGCCAGACCCTTTCGACCGTTTCCAAATCGTGACCGCGCGCCGCAATGTCGGCCACCGGCATTTCTTTTTCAATCAGACAATAGAGCATATCATCGAGATCGTCATAAGGCGGCAGCGTATCCTGATCGGTCTGATCGGGCTTTAATTCCGCGCTGGGAGCTTTGGTGATGATGCGCTCGGGTACCGCCATGCCGCGAGGTCCCATCAAGCCATCGGTGAAATGGGCGTTGCGCCATACACACAATTGATAGACGCGGGTTTTGTAGACGTCTTTCAACACATTGTAGCCGCCGCACATGTCGCCATACAGCGTCGCGTAGCCCACCGACATTTCCGATTTGTTGCCGGTCGAGACCACCATGTAGCCAAACTTGTTGGACAGCGCCATCAAGATCAAACCACGCGAACGGGCCTGAATGTTTTCTTCCGTTGTGTCTGCGGGATGCTGCACGAACTGTTCGCGCAGCATCCCTTCAAACGCCTCCATCGCGGGCTGGATCGCGATGGTGTCCAGTTTCACGCCCAAAAGCTTAGCCGCCTCGGCTGCATCTTCCAGGCTTTCCTTGGACGTATAGGGCGACGGCATCATCACGCAGTGCACCCGGTCCGCGCCCAGTGCATCGACCGCAACAGCCGCCGTGATGGCGCTATCGACGCCGCCCGACAGGCCGATCATCACACCGGGGAAATAGTTCTTGTTGACGTAGTCCCTGAGCCCCAAAACCAGCGCCTTGTAGATGGCTTCATCTTCACCCAGCGCATCCACCATCAAGCCCGATTTGGGTGCCAAGATGTCGTTGTCCCAGCCAAACGATACCGCCTCGACCCGACTTTCAAACACTGGCAATTGCACCTTGAGGTCGCCACTTTCGTTGATGGCGAACGAGCCGCCGTCGAACACCAGCTCATCTTGGCCGCCGACTTGGTTGGCGTAGACCAGCGGCAAGCCGGTTTCATGAGCGCGTTCGCGGGCCAAATCAATGCGCATATGGGATTTGCTCTGCTCAAAAGGTGAACCGTTGAGCACCAAAAGAACTTCCGCACCATCCTTCATCAAGGTTTGCGCGACGTCCGCGCCCCACATGTCTTCGCAGGTCATGACCCCCAATTTGATGCCGCGAAAGTTCACCGCGCCCGGTTGGTCGCCGGGGGTAAACAAACGCTTTTCATCGAAAACGCCGTAATTGGGCAAAACGCACTTGGGCACCACCGCTTTGATCTTTCCGCCATCGAGCAAAAGCGCCGCATTGTACAAATGGGCACCGTCCACCCATGGCGCGCTGATCAACAGCCCCGGCCCACCGTCAGAGGTCAACTTCGCAAGCCCGAGAACGGCTTTTTTCACCGCGTCCTGAAAGCTCTTTTTCAACACCAGATCTTCGGGTGGGTAGCCCGAAACCACCAATTCGCCCGTCATCACCAGATCGCAGCCAAGGTCTTGTGCTCGATCACGGGCACCCCGGATCAGCTCGACATTGGCGGCAATGTCGCCCACAGTGGGATTGATCTGGGCGATGGCGATGGTTGGCTGGTCTGTCATAGAGGCTGTTTGGGATCCCGTGAGGCTGAAAACACCATTAAAATAAGGCAAGGCGGAGGGTAAGACGCACCCCCCAACCCTGTCAACGCGGCAAGATGTCTCTCTTACCAGAGAATTTCAAGGCTTCCCACACCGCAATAGCGCTATCCACGATTGCTCATACCATTTAAGATTGGAATTTAAGGCTTATATTCGCTATTTTTTTAGGGAAAGCCTCCAACTTTGATCGCAGAAGTGACTGAGAAGGGACGACATACTGTATGACACCAATGCCACCCGAAGAACTCGGCCAAAAGCTCCGCAGGGAACGCTCGCGCGCCCTGGCCCAAGCCGTGGTCACGGCTTTTACCGAGCGGCTTAAGGAAGAGGCGGCAAAACAGGGCGGATTTTTGTCGCAGCGCCACATTGACGAGCTGAACATCGAATTTCTGGCCAAGTCCGATCAACTGACCGGCGTGTTCGAACAGGCGCTGCTTGACGCTGCGCGCGAACAAGAAGAACTGAAATGGCACGCCATCAAGCGCCCGGCGTTCGACCGTTTGATGGTCAAACGCTTTGAACACCTGCTGCTGCACCGTGGCGCGAACGGCATCGCCCACGGCGTGGTCTCCCGGCGCATGATGCCGGGGTTCTTTCTCGCCCTGCACATGATGATGGGACCGCAAGAGCGCGAACGCTATCACTGGCGCTGCGATGCGGCGGTAGAACGCATCATGAAAGGCCGCATCCCGGTGGACTGGGACTTGATCGACCAAGACGAAGCTGTGCATGACATCGTACTCGACGCCCAGTACGCCATCGCCATGCACTTTGATGACTTAGGCCGCCGCACGGACTGGTTCATCAACATCACCAATTCGCACTTGGCCCCGCCCGCCCACAAAGACGCCGGTGACGCCAATTGGGAACTGACACCGCAGGCTTTGATCGTGTTGATCAACAGCCTGCTGGCCGATCTCAGCACCGCCGTGAGCGACGATGGGGCGTGGCACCGCTTGGCTGAGCGTCACCAGGATGCGGATCGCAACAAGCTGGCCGAAATCCTCGACCAGCTGCACTGACCAACGACACAGATCAAGCAACAAAAAACGCGCCCCGATACCGGGGCGCGTTTTTTGTTGTGTCTTTAGAGACGTATTAGCGTGCGGCTTGGCGCTCGTCTTTAAGCTGTTCAGCCAACAAGAACGCCAGTTCCAAAGCCTGGGTCGCGTTCAAGCGCGGATCGCAGTGGGTGTGGTAGCGTTCCGACAGGTTCGCTTCCTTGATCTCCTGACCACCGCCGACGCATTCCGTCACGTCCTGGCCGGTCATTTCGAAATGCACACCGCCTGCGTGGCTGCCTTCGGACTTATGAATTTGGAAAAAGGCTTTGACCTCCTCCAAGATCGCGTCGACATGGCGGGTCTTGTAACCGACCGAGCTTTTCACCGTGTTGGCGTGCATGGGATCGCATGACCACACCACATGGCGACCTTCGCGTTTAACCGCGCGGATCAATCCCGGCAGCACATCGCCAATTTTGTCCGACCCCATGCGCGTGATCAAAGTCAAGCGACCGGCTTCGTTTTCAGGGTTCAACGCGTCGATCAAACGGATCAGCTCATCGGGCTCGATGCTCGGTCCGACCTTGCAGCCCACCGGGTTGTGAATGCCTTTGAGGAATTCGATATGCGCGCCGTCCAACTGACGAGTGCGCTCGCCGATCCACAACATATGCGCCGAGGTGTCGTACCATTTCTCGGAAATGGAATCGACGCGGGTCATCGATTGCTCGTAATTCAGCAGCAACGCTTCGTGCGAAGTGAAGAACGAGGTTTCGCGGATCTGCTTGGTGGTTTGTGAATTCATACCGCACGCAGCCATGAATTCGAGCGCTTCTTGAATGCGCACCGACATGTCGCGATAACGCTCGCCCAGCGGATTGTCTTCGACGAAACTGAGGTTCCAGCGCTGCACCTTGTGCAAATCGGCAAATCCGCCCTGAGCAAACGCGCGCAACAAGTTGAGCGTCGCCGCCGACTGGTTGAACGCTTGAACTAAACGTTCCGGGTCGGGGATGCGGGCCTCTGGGGTGAAGTCCATGCCGTTGACCATGTCGCCACGGTAAGCGGGCAGCTCGACGCCATCGATGATTTCGGTATCGGCGGAACGCGGCTTGGCGAATTGACCGGCCATGCGGCCGACTTTGACCACCGGGCAGCCCGCACCAAAGGTCAGCACGATCGCCATCTGCAACAAAACGCGAAAGGTGTCGCGAATGTTGTCGGGATGGAACTCGGCAAAGCTTTCCGCGCAGTCGCCGCCTTGCAGCAAAAAGGCGTTACCGGCGGCGACGTCCGCCAGCTTGGCTTTCAAATTGCGCGCTTCGCCGGCAAAAACCAGCGGCGGAAAATTCTGGATCCGCTCTTCAACCTGTTTCAATGCCTCCAAATCGGGATAGTTCGGCATTTGAATGGCTTTTTTGCTTCTCCAGCTCGCGGGCGTCCATTGTTCGGACATGGGCGAAAATCCTCTTTCTCGTTCAGCCTAATACGCGTGCCTTGTTTAAACCGGGGAGGTCCTAAGGCGTGAACGCAGGGTGATACGCTGAATCGTGCAAATTTTCCAGGGCAAAGGTCGTCAAACAGGCGTTTTCAACGTTTTTTGATACCCGATCAGGCGTCTTCGTCGTGGTCGGGCAATTTTTCACGCATGGTGACGAATTCTTCCGCCGCTGTCGGGTGAATGCCGACGGTGGCGTCGAAATCGGCTTTGCTGGCCCCGCATTTGAGCGCCACGGCGAAGCCCTGGATGATTTCCGGGGCGTCGTCGCCGACCATGTGACAGCCCACCACACGTTGGCTTTCGCGGTCCACGATCAATTTCATCATGGCATGGGAATCGCGCCCCGAAAGGGTGTGTTTCATGGGCCGAAAGCGCGACATATAGATGTCCACATCGCCCTTTTCGCGGGCTTCGGCCTCCATCAAGCCCACCGTGCCGACCGGCGGATGACTGAACACGGCGGCGGGCACATTGTCGTAATCCATCGGCGTGGAGCGGCCTTCGAATTGGGTGGCGACGAACGCCATGCCTTCGTTGATCGCCACCGGGGTCAATTCAATGCGTGAAATCACGTCGCCCAGCGCAAAGATCGACGGGGTGGAGGTTTGGAAAAATTCATCCACCACCACGGCGCCTTTATCCGTGAGCTTCACGCCCGCCTCTTCCAGGCCTAAGCCTTTGGTGTTGGGCGTGCGTCCGGTGGCATAAAAAACTGCATCGCAGTCGATGGTTTCGGTGCCGTGCAGACGCACAGAATAACCATCGCCTTGCGGCTCAATGGAGCGCACCACGCATTCACGGTGGATGGTGATGCCTTGCTTTTCCATTTCGGCGGCTAACGCTTCGCGGACGTCTTCGTCAAAGCCGCGCAAGATGTTGCCCGCGCGAATGATGATGGTGACGTCAGCGCCCAGTGCATTGAACAAGCCCGCAAATTCAACCGCAATATAACCGCCGCCGACGATCACGATGCGCTTGGGAAGTTCAGCTAGGTCCAGCGCTTCGTTGGACGTGATGGCGTGTTCGATCCCCGGCACGTCGGGCAAATGCGGCCAGCCGCCAGTGGCGATGAGGATGCGTTTCGCCGTGAACGTTTTGCCGTTCACCTCGACCGAATTCGGCCCGGTGACCACGCCGCGCCCATCAAGGTGATCGACGTTGTTTTCGCGCAAAATGCGTCCATAGATGCCTTCCAAGCGATCCAGCTCGGCATTTTTGTTGGCGATCAATTCGCCCCAATCGAACGTCGGCTCAGCCACTTTCCAGCCAAACCCGCGTGCATCGCCGAAATCATGGGCGAAGTGCGCGGCGTAGACCAACAGCTTTTTCGGCACGCAGCCGCGCATCACGCAGGTGCCGCCGACGCGGCTTTCTTCCACCACCGCTACCTTCGCGCCGGTGCGCGCCGCCATGCGCGACGCGCGTACGCCGCCGGAACCGGCGCCAATGGTGATCAAGTCGTAATCGAATTGGGACATATCGCTGTTCTCATACTTTCAGGGTAAATGCGCTGGATTTCATATATAGCGCGTTGAGCGAGCTTTAAATCCCGCCGATGCAAAGATATTTGACCTCGACGAACTCTTCGATACCGTATTTGCCGCCTTCGCGCCCGAGGCCCGATTCCTTCACCCCGCCAAATGGCGCGACCTCGGTGGAGATGATGCCTTCGTTGATGCCGACGATTCCGTATTCCAAGGCTTCGGCGACGCGGTAAACGCGGCCGATGTCGCGGGCGTAGAAATACGCCGCCAGACCGTAGGGGGTGTCGTTGGCCTGTTTGATCACGTCGGCTTCGTCTTTAAAGCGATACAACGGCGCGACCGGGCCGAAGATTTCTTCCGACGCGCAGGCCATCTCGTTTGTCACGTCGGTGAGGATGGTGGGCGTATAGAACGTCCCGCCCAGCGCATGACGCGCGCCGCCGACGACGACTTTTGCGCCCTTGGATACCGCATCGGCAACCAAGCTCTCGACCTTTTCAATCGCAGCGGCATTGATCAACGGGCCCTGAGAAATGCCGTCGTCAAATCCGGAGCCGACTTTCAACTCGCCGACCGCAACGGCCATTTTTGCGGTGAACGCATCATAGACCCCGTCTTGCACGTAAATGCGGTTGGCGCACACGCAGGTTTGCCCGGCGTTGCGGTATTTCGACGCCATCACACCTGCGATGGCCGCGTCCAGGTCTGCATCATCAAAGACGATGAACGGCGCGTTGCCGCCCAGTTCCAGAGAGACCTTTTTGACCGTATCGGCACACTGTTTCATCAACAATTTGCCGACGGCGGTGGAGCCGGTGAACGACACTTTGCGCACCACCGGGTTCGACGTGATTTCGCCACCAATTTCTTTGGGGATGCCGGTGACCACATTGAACACGCCTTTGGGGATGCCCGCGCGTTCCGCCAGCTCGGCCAAAGCCAGCGCGGAATACGGCGTGTCTTCGGCGGGTTTGGCGACCACCGTGCAGCCCGCCGCCATCGCCGGGGCGCATTTGCGGGTGATCATCGCGTTGGGGAAGTTCCACGGCGTGATCGACGCCACCACCCCAATGGGCTGCTTGATCACTTGGATGCGGCGATCCGGTGCGTTGGTCGGCACCGTTTCGCCGTACAGACGCTTGGCTTCTTCACCGAACCATTCGATGAACGACGCCCCGTAAACAATTTCACCGCGCGCTTCGGCCAACGGCTTGCCTTGTTCGGCGGTCATCAAGCGGGCCAAGTCCTCTTGGTTTTCCATCACCAAATCGAACCACTTTTTCAACAGACCGGCACGTTCTTTTGCGGTTTTGGCGCGCCACGCGGGCAGCGCGGCTTCGGCGGCGGCGATGGCGCGCGCGGTTTCCGTCCGGCCCATTTCGGGGACCGAGCCCAACACATCACCGTTGGCGGGGTTGGTGACGGCAAACGTCTGGTTGTTGTCCGCGTTGACCCAAGCGCCATCGATATAGGCTTGCTGGCGAAAAAGGGCTGTGTCTTTCAAGTCCATGAAACATCTCCGGGGAGGTTAAATCTGCATTTGCGCCGCAGTATAGCCCTGCTTTCGCGAACTGTTAACCACGCTCCCACCACCCTTCCAACCAAGTCGCTTGAGCTTCCCGTCTCTGGAACCTTTAGGCTTGCAGCATCACAATGGATTTGAAAGCCCAGAACCTATGAAACGCTTACGCTTGCCTTTGATCTCCATCAGCGCCGCTTTAGCGCTCACGGCCTGTGGCGACAGCCTGGATCACGCCGACGCCACCAACTCCGAAGCGGTCGCACTGGGTGAAAAGCTCTATGCGGAGAACTGTGCGGAATGCCATCAGGCCGACCTCAGTGGCGAGCCCAATTGGCGCGAAGCCAAAGCCGACGGCACCCTTCCCGCGCCGCCCCACGACGACAGCGGCCACACCTGGCACCACGATGACCAGTTGCTGTTCAAATACACCAAACTGGGCGGAGCCGGAGTCGCCCCGTCAAGCTTCAAAAGCGCCATGCCGGGCTTTGGTGGCAGCTTATCGGACCCTGAAATCTGGGCGGTTCTGAGCTACATCAAAAGCCGCTGGAGCCTCAAAGCCCAAGGCCGCCAAGCGGGTCTCAACAAATAAACCGCTCAGCCGAGATGCTGCTTGAAAAATGCAACGGTCCGCTGCCAAGCAAGCTTGGCTTGAGCTTCGTTGTAACGTGGTGTGGAATTGTTGTGAAAGCCATGGCGCGTGCCTTCATAGGAATGCATCTCGAACGTCACCTTATTGGCCGTCAGCGCTTCCTTGTAACCATCACGCATGGCATTGACGCGCGGATCGTCTTCGGCATAGTGGATCAGCAACGGTGCGCGGATTTTCGCCACGTCTTCCGACGCCGGAGCGCTGCCATAAAACGGTGCGCCGGCGTTGAGGTCTTCCCCCATGTCGATGGCCAGCGCATTGATCACCCCACCGCCGTAACAAAAGCCGGTGGCGCCCAGCTTGCCATTGGACAGTTCATGGCTTTTCAAATAAGTCGCGCTGTTTAAAATATCCGTATAGAGCTTTTGACGATCCAGACTTTTCTGCATGACCTTGCCGTCATCATCGTTACCCGGATAGCCGCCAATGGGGGCCAGCCCGTCGGGCGCCAGGGCCAAAAACCCTTCAACGGCGGCGCGCCGCGCCACGTCTTCGATATGCGGGTTAAGGCCCCGGTTTTCGTGCACCACCAAAACCGCCGGAAATGGCTCAACACCTGCGGGCTGCACCATATAACCGCGCATTGCACCCGAAGTGCCACCGGGCGAGGGATAGTCCACATAGCGCGCCTTGATGCGTTCATCGGTGAACGAAATCGTTTGTGCTTCGGCATAATGCGGCAGCAAGGCTTCAGCCATAGCCAGCGCAGACCCGCCGATCACCACCAAGCCCGCCGCGCGTGAGAGAAACTCTCGCCGGGTCATCGTGCTGTGACAATATTCGTCATAAAGATCATAGACTTTTGGGTCGATTGCGTTGTGGTCCATGGTGCCCTCCCGATCAAAGCTGATGGCGCAAAATAGTGCCTACCTGAAACATATAATCAAGCTCTGTCGCGCCACCATATTTATTTGCGCCGTCATGAACTTCATCAAAATTCGCTGAAGCCTCGACAACGAAGAACCGCTCTAATTATATAAATTTATCAACAACTTGGTTGACCTTACAGCCGCTGCAAGCCCTGTTCTAAATCATCGGAATTCAATTGAGCTCCATCGGCAAGGCTCAGGCTCTGGCCTCAGAATTTGCCCCTTGTCCCCCTTGCAAACTTTCGACGCGTTGGTCCGCCAGCGCGTCATTTTTTTAGCTCAGCACATCCAAAAGTGCTTTGCGCAACTTCCGGTCCCGCTTGAGATGCCACTCGCGGCTCATCGCTTCGCCGCGATTAACGTAGCGTTCAGCGTACAGCAACACCCAGACGCGTCCGCGTGTGGACTTGGCCCCTTTGCCTGCGTTGTGGGTTTTCAGGCGTGCGTCGAGGTTGGTGGTCCAGCCCACATAGGTGCGCGGACCGCCTGTCGCGATGCTACCGAGGACGTAAACGAAGCTGCTCATGCCCTGAGTTTAAGCGCCTAAGCGTTATTCAACCGTTACCGATTTGGCGAGGTTGCGCGGTTGATCCACGTCGGTGCCTTTGATGCACGCGGTGTGATAGGCCAACAACTGCACTGGGATGGCGTACAAGATCGGCGCGACGAATGGATCGACTTGCGGCAGCGCGATGGTCGCGGCGGCGAGCTTGCCGAGTTTTTCAGCCCCCGGCACGTCGGACAAAAAGATCACCCGGCCACCGCGCGCGATCACCTCTTGCATGTTCGAGGCGGTTTTTTCAAACAGCTCGTCGGTCGGCGCGATCACGATCACTGGCACGCTTTCGTCGATCAAGGCGATCGGGCCGTGCTTCATTTCACCCGCCGCGTAGCCTTCGGCGTGGATGTAGCTGACCTCTTTAAGCTTCAGCGCGCCTTCCATGGCGATGGGGAAATTGCTGCCGCGGCCGAGATACAAAACGTCGCGGGCCTCGGCCACTTCGGCCGCCAGCTCTTTAATCCGCTCGTCGTGGTTCAACACGTCGGCCGCGATGGCGGGGACTTCGATCAAAGCTTCGACCAAGCGCGCTTCGCAGTCGTGCTCAATGGTTCCTTTGGCCCGGCCCATGGCGATGGCCAGGCACGCCAGAACCACCAACTGGGTGGTGAACGCCTTGGTCGAGGCCACACCGACCTCGGGTCCGGCGTAGGTCAGCAACGTGCCGTCGCTTTCGCGGCTGATGGTGCTGTCGGGCACGTTGACGATGCTGAGGATATGCTGGCCCTTGTCGCGCGCATGGCGCAACGCGGCCAAGGTGTCCGCCGTTTCGCCCGATTGCGACACGAACAACGCCGCGCCGCCCTCAATCAAGGGGGTATCGCGGTAGCGAAATTCCGACGCGACATCGACCTCGACTGGGATGCGCGCCAGCTTTTCAATCCAATAGCGCGCCGTCTGGCATGCATAATAAGACGTGCCGCACGCGATCAAACTCAGCCGTGTCACGCCCGCCAGGTCGAACGGCAGCTCGGGCATGGTGATGGTGCGATCGGCGGGATTGATGAAGCCCGAAAGGGTGTCGCCGATGACTTGCGGCTGCTCGTAAATTTCCTTGAGCATGAAGTGACGATAGCCGCCCTTGCCCACCGATGCGTTGGACAAATCGCTGACGCGCACCGGGCGTTCGACCGGTTCACCAGCCGCGTTGAACACCTCAACCCCCGCCTTGCTGAGCACCGCCCAGTCGCCGTCTTCGATGTACATGACCTTGCTGGTGAGGTGCGACAACGCAATTGCGTCGGAACCCAGATACATTTCCCCCTCGCCCACACCGATGGCCAGCGGGCTGCCGCGCCGCGCACCGATCATCAGATCGTGCTCACCGGCGAAAATGATCGCCAGCGCAAACGCACCATGCAGGCGCTTCAGCGCTTTGGCGGTTGCTTCTTTGGGACCGTGCCCCTCTTCCAAGTACGCGGTGATCAAATGCACCACCGCTTCGGTGTCGGTGTCGGATGCAAACACATGGCCCTTGGCGGTGAGCTCTTCTTTTAATTCCTGAAAGTTTTCAATGATGCCGTTGTGCACCATCGCGACCCGGTCGGTGATGTGCGGATGAGCGTTGGCTTCGTTGGGAATGCCGTGGGTGGCCCAGCGGGTATGGCCGATGCCGACGTCGCCGATCAACGGGTCGTCTTGCAGTACGGCTTCGAGGTTCTTGAGCTTGCCTTCGGCGCGACGACGATCGATGCCGCCGTCGACCAGCGTCGCGATGCCAGCGGAATCGTAACCGCGATATTCCAGACGCCTCAACCCCTCGACAATCTGAGAGGTCGCCGTACTTTTGCCGATGATGCCAATGATTCCGCACATGTGCCGGGCTCAGTCTTTCGTTTTCTGGTCTTTTTCAGATTGCTTGCGTTCGCGGTAGCGTTCCGCAGCGCCACGGGCGTTCTTTTGCTCCGCACGGGTGGTGACGATGTCGTTTTCACCAACGTCGCGGGTGATGGTCGACCCCGCGCCGACGATGGCCCCCGGCCCGACATTGACCGGCGCCACCAGCGCGGTGTTGGAACCGATGAACGCGCCCGCACCGATGATGGTTTTTGACTTCATAAAGCCATCGTAATTGCACGTGATGGTGCCGGCCCCGATGTTGGCCCCTGCGCCGACGTGCGCGTCGCCGATGTAGGTCAGGTGATTGACCTTGCCGCCCGCATCGACAACGGCGTTTTTGATTTCGACGAAATTGCCGACCCGCGCGCCGTCGCCCAAGGTGGTGCCGGGACGCAGGCGGGCAAACGGGCCGATGATCGCGTTCGCTTCGATCTTCGCGCCTTCGAAATGGCAAAAGCTCTTGATGTGCACATTGTTGCCGACCGTCACGCCTGGACCGAAGAACACGTTGGGTTCGATCTGAACCTCTTTGCCGATGCGCGTGTCGTGGGAAAAATAGACCGTGGACGGATCGATCAAGGTCGCGCCGCCCTTCATGGCCTTTTCGCGCAGGCGGTCCTGGGCGATGGTTTCCACCAAAGCCAGCTCGATGCGCGAATTCACCCCGATCAGCTCTTCTTCGTCGCCTTCGACCACCGCGCAATTGAAACCGTCTTCGCGCGCCAAGCCGACGCAATCGGTCAAATAATATTCGCCCTTGGCGTTGTCGTTGCTGAGCCGCGCCAACAGCGACGGCAAAAATTCGCCGTCAAAACACATCACCCCGGAATTGCACAGGGGAATATCGAGTTCTTCGGGCGTGGCGTCGTTGGCTTCGACAATAGCCAGCAGATCGCCGTCTTCTTCATCCACCACCAAGCGCCCATACGCTCCCGGCTCGCCTGGCATGAAGCCCAGCACCACCACGGTGGGCGCAAAACGCCCTTCGATCGTCTGGCGAGCCTCAAGCATACCGTTGAGGGTTTGCTCAGAAATCAGTGGGCTGTCGCCATACAGCACCAAAACGTTGCCGTTGAATGAGCCCAGCGCTTCTACGCCCGTTTTGACCGCATCGCCGGTGCCCAGGCGCTCATACTGCACGGCGGTTTGGTGCGGGGCCACGGCGGCTTCCAACTCGGGCATATCGGGCCCGACCACCACCACGATCTTTTCCAGGCTCAGCTTGGCCAGCGTATCCAGCAAGTGATTGACCATTGGATGGCCCGCAACCGGGTGCATGACCTTGGGCAATTCGGACCGCATACGCGTGCCGAGACCGGCGGCCAGAACGATCGCGGCAGTTTTCTTATTTGACATCCGTGTTAGTCCACCTACATATCCGGGGAAGTTTTCGATCATTTTGTCTGTGGCGCAAAGTGCCACATGCTGGGCCTCCCCGCCAAGTCAAAGATTACTACGGATTATTTCATTATGAATGAACAAAAATTGGGGGCCATCAGCGCCCTGATCTTCGAC
>Ga0316204_10001232_pt1 | contig 73699 bp, 60 predicted proteins | sample 6monrhotite_MG_2_FD_205661 | JGI IMG/M metagenome (GOLD analysis project Ga0316204, IMG submission 205661) | Microbial mat bacterial communities from mineral coupon in-situ incubated in ocean water Damariscotta River, Maine, United States -... | ecosystem: Environmental > Aquatic > Marine >...
TGTTTACGCCACGTGCAAATTGTTGCGCGGGATCACCTTCGTCCAATCTTGCGATTAATTTTGTCGGATCGGTGTTTACGCCGCGTGCAAATTGTTGCGCGGGATCACCTTCGTCCAGTCTTGCGATTAATTTTGTCGGATCGGTGTTTACGCCGCGTGCAAATTGTTTCGCGGGATCACCTTCGTCCAGTCTTGCGATTAATTTTGTCGGATCGGTGTTTACGCCGCGTGCAAATTGTTGCGCGGGATCACCTTCGTCCAATCTTGCGATTAATTTTGTCGGATCGGTGTTTACGCCGCGTACAAATTGTTTGGTTGGGTCACCTATAGCTAGAACAACAAGTTTTATCTTGTGAACGTCATTGATGCCTGACTCTTCAGCAATAACTAATTGTCCCGTTAAGACAGAGACCAACGAAACAAACAACATAACGAGTATCTTCTTTTTAAACATCTCTCAACCCTCACAAAAACATATTTATAAAATTTATGAATGTATACTTCAAAATACATTTACCAGTACATTAATTAAATACCCATATAAATTACATAATGAAGATACAGGCAACTGTCCGCTCACAAGTTAAAGCTTTAGCGTCATGCTGTTCACATTCCTATTTTATGCATTAATATTAGTTACGTTATGACCAACATTAGAAATGTAACTACTTTTTTTCCATGTTTTGTCTAATACTCTACTCATATCACCATAGTTTACTGGTTTGCTAAAAAAATAACCTTGGATAACGTACGCTCCACTACGCCACAAATAATCGCACTGCTTTCGACTTTCAACGCCTTCTATCACTACATCGATATCTAGTCCGTGGGCGATATCAATAATTGCTTTAACAATTTTTGCATCCTTTGATACGTTCTGAATATTCTGAACAAAACTCTTATCTACTTTAAGAACATCTAAGGGTAAAGTTTTAAGCTGTGCCATCGAGGAATAACCCGTCCCAAAATCATCTAATGCCAAGTGAACACCCAACTCTCTGAGCTCTTTCATTTGCTCAACAGTATGCTCTAACTCCTGAACACACGTACTTTCCGTCAACTCTAGTTCTAAATACTTAGACTCAAGTCTTTTTTCTTTTAGTAAAATTGAAACATCGGAAACTAAATCACGATGCCAAAACTGAGGCGCAGACAAATTTATGCTCATACGTCCACGCATAATTCCTTGGTCAACCCAAATTTTCGTTTGTGAGATCGCTTTGCTCAGCAATTGCTGACCCAACGGCAAAATTAAACCTGTTTCTTCAGCCAAAGGAATGAATTCATCTGGGTCAACGTTCCCGTAATTAGAGTGTTCCCACCTCGCCAGTGCTTCCATACCACACACTCTTCCAGTTCGCATATCTATTTTGGGTTGATACAACAAATCAATCTGCTCTTCTTCAACCGCTTTGCGCAATGCATTTTCCATAGATAGTTTTTTTCTGGCTCTCTTATTTAGCTCTACGGAATAAAAGTGATATGAATTCATCACATCTTTTTTCGCTTCATACATCGCTGCATCAGCATTTCTTAAAAGTAATTCTGCAGACTTGCCATCATCGGGGGATAAAGTGATTCCAATCGAATAGTTAATATTTAGCTTTTGCGCACTAACAAAAACTGGATTATTCAATTCTTTTAGTAAGAGTTCAGCAAATGAAGCGACTTCGATTGATGATTGTATGTTATCTCGGATAATTACAAACTCATCTCCACCGATCCTCGCGATAGTATCGGCTTCATTGCTACACGCATTCAACCGATTGGCTACCTCGGATATTAAAGCATCTCCAACATTATGCCCGAGCGAATCATTTACTCTTTTGAAATTATCAATATCCACCACAAACAAAGCAAATCTTTCTTTTCGAATTCGAGCCTTATTAATAGTTTGATTTAACCGATCATATAAACAAGCCCGGTTGGGTAGTCCTGTTAGAGAATCAAAATTCGCAAGTCTTCTAAACTCTTCTTCTGTACGTTTATGGAAAGTAATATCGGAAAAAACACCCACGTAATATCTTACATGTCCTTTTTCATCCAAAATTGCATCTACTGTCAACTTCTGTGGAAATGGCTCAGCATTTTTTTTCTCCGCCCAAACCTCACCCTGCCAATTTCCCTTCTCTAACAAACTCATTCGAATTCGCTGTAGAACATTAACTGGTTGTTCTGGAATGTCAGGAAACCAAAGCTCTTCTCCCTTCTTTTCCGTAAAAGTAAAACCTGTCATATTTTCATACGATGGGTTACACTCGATTAACTGCCACTTATCATTTCGAATCCAAACACCATCCGATGTTGTTTTAAACGCTTGTCCCAGAATCTCAATCTCATCGTCTTTTTCTTGAATTTCTGACACATCACGTTGAGTACCTGACATTCGAATGGGCAAATCATTTTCATCTCGCTCAACAACTTTTCCGCGGTCTTGAATCCAACGCCAACCTAGCTTTTCGTCTCTAATTCTGTAGGTTGCTTCAAAGAACTCTGTCTTTCCGCTGAGATGTAATTGAAGTTCACGTTTTACTCGATCTATGTCATGTTTATGAATATAACTGGCAAATTCCCTTAGATCTCTTGACAGCGTAGTGATTTGAATTGATATATTTTTGTCTTCATCTGAACGAAGAACTTCATTGGAAATTAAATTCCAGTCCCAAATTTCATTACCTCCGCCCCATAAACTCAACCGCAACCTTTTTTCACTTTCTTCGACGGTTTTCTGAGTTAATAATTCGGCTTGACGACGTCGCCAATACAAATAAAAAAAACCGGCTAATATTGCACTGACGACTAAAAGATACGTCGCTTTCGCCAAGCCTGTAAGCCAAAACGGTGGATGGACTATAATCTTTTTTCTTTCGACAACATTATTCCATTCAGAGTTAATATCTCTAACTTGTAATTGAAATACATATTCGCCAGGATCAATATTCGTGTAAGTCGCTCTTCTAGAATCTTTTGCAGAATTTATCCAACTATCTTCCAACCCTAATAACCTATACCTAAACTCAATATCGCTAGGCTTAGAAAATTGCGGACTAGTAAACTCCAAAGAAAATGGCGTTTGACCAAATGCAAGATTTATTTCGTCAGCTACCAACAATGAACGATTTAATCCAGTCTCATGAGAATTTGATACGCTAACTTCTTTATTTGCAACCTCCAACTTTACTAGTTTTGAGTTATACAGATAAAGTTTCTTGTCTATAATATTAGGGTAAAATCGATTAAACCCATTTACTCCTCCAAAATAGATATACCCGTTCTTAGCGATAAATCCAGGTCTGTTAAATTCATCACCTTGAACTCCATCGGGAGCACGATAGCTTGTAAAACTTAAGCTTTCTGGCTCAATCGCTACCATACCCGCATTAGATGTAGCCCAAATTTTATTTGACAGTCTGTCGGGTAAAATAGAGTATACTGTATTATTTGGTAATCCTACCTCTTCGTCTAAACTTATTATTTGACCATTCTTCGGGAAAATTTTAATTCCTTTAGACCAAGTCGCAGCCCACAGCCTTTGATTCCAATCATAAGCCAAGCCGAGAACATTGATATCTTCGGAAAGTGGTAGCAATCGAACAACCTCTTTACCCTTTGAAATATCAACTTCAAAAATTCCATTTCCCTGAGTACCCACAAGGAACTTGTCTTCTGAAATATTCAATAACGTTTGTGGATAGCTCAGTTTTATTGAGTGCCTCACCTCAAGTTTCTTTTCATTACCCCGCACTTTAGAAAGAGCTTTTATGCCACTAGTACCAAATACAATCCAAATTCTATTCTTTTTATCTCTGACGATTACTCGAACTGCTTCCCCAACATTTATCTCTTTACCGTTAACATCCCTGTAGATTTCTAACTCATCTTCTATCGGTTTATATGTGTATAATCCAGATGAAGTACCTATCAATAGAAAATTATCACTAACCTCATGAATAGCGCGAATAGCGCCTAAGCGGTTTCGATTTATTTTAGAAAGATCAATATGTTTGAATTCCTGAAGTCGAGGAATAAATTTCACCAATTCTCCAGACTCGGTACCGATTAAAATATCTCCACGAATAGTCTCGTGCATAGCATAAACAACAGGATCTTTTAGACCATGTTTCAAAACTCTATGAGAACCGTAAAATTCGAGCTTCCTACTAGATGGATGATGTATCGAAACCCCACCACCGGCCGTAGCAATCCAAACAGCTTGATCAACACCTTGATATATTTTTGTAATTTTATCTGATTTCAAAGAACCTTTTACACTACCTGTAGTACCTATATTTCGGTGCTTGCTATTTAATACATCACTTATCAAAATCCCTCCATTAGTCCCATACCATACCTGACCTTTTTCGTCTTGATGTATTGAACGCACATGAAGATTTGGCAATTTTAGTTTATGTTGTGATAAAGTACGACTGTCTCTGTCTAAAATGTGCACTCCCTTTCCCCAAGTAGCTATTAGTACGCGCCCATAAGAATCTTGGTGAATATCGATAACACTAACTTCTGAAAATTTGATCTCTACGGAATTTTTACCTGAGATTACTGATGATGAGTCTATTGGAGTAAAAGAGTTATAAACTCTGTCGAACAAAAATAATCCTTTCCCTAAAGTACCAATCCAAAGCTGCTTATGATCATCTTCAAATATGCTCCTCACTCTCGCTTGAGGATAGTTTTTAATTGCCCTTGATTTCGTATCTAAACTACTTAGACCGCTTCTCGAACCTATCCAAATAATATTATCTGAAGATTGATATAAAGTTCTTATTTGATTTGCTTTTAACTCTAAACTTATTCTTTCAAAGTCATCAAATTCCTTGCGGTACAAATTTAGACCTGCCTCAGTACCAACCCAAAGTCTTCCTTGATTATCGACTAAAACATTCCGAACGATATTACTAGATAAAGAGTTTTCGTCTAAACGGCTGTGCCTATAATTAACAAACTTAACCCCATCATACTTTTGCAAACCATCTTCAGTCGCAAACCACATAAATCCATCACGATCTTGCGCTATATCATAAACAACACTCGATACCATCCCCTGCGCTTTATCCAGCGAATGAAGTTGAAAAACAGGCTCGGCATTTAAATTGATGGAGTTAAAACAAAAGGAAAGAAGAACGAACACATACACTTGCCCCAAAAAGGAAAAGTTCCTCTTTTGGTGGCGAAACCTACAACTAATGTGTGTCATGATAAAAGTATAAGTGTTATTTTCGAGAAATAGTTCTCATTGGAGTCAAAATAAGTAAAAATGCTTCAATCTGCGACAAATTTAACGCAAATTGAGATATGCTTCACACTGATTACCTACCATGCCCAACGAGTAGACGTTACGACCAGTCTACCACAAATTACAGCTGGCAAACTATCGTTATCATAGAAGTATTTTATTAGACTAACTTCTAAGCATAAATAATAATGATCGCAACTTAAGCGAACATTATTACGGCGGTATTAAGATGAAGAAAATTACTATTTTTGGCAGACCTGGCTGTGGTTATTGCAGCCGAGCGAAACAACTCTGCGAAATCAAAGAATATGACTTTAATTACATTGATATCTGGGCCGAAGGCATTAGCCAGGCGGATTTGCAAAAAACCATCGGCAAGCCAGTTTCTACAGTTCCTCAGATATTTCACGGTCAAGATCACATAGGTGGATTCACAGAATTCGAGGCTTTTACTAAGGAATTGGCATAACGACCACTGGATCACGCTAATAAGCTCGCATCGCTAGGCTTTTTTGAGGATAATACGTCTTTATTGACTGGAGCTGTTAGATTCTACGCAGAACAAGCGGCTACAACTGAAAGATAAGGTAATATTTCGTGAAAGCAGTAGTAGAATCTTGGTTAAATGAGGCGATTTCAGAGCTTAAAAAGCAAGCAGTCATCCCAGCCGAATTTGAAACAAAGGCAAAGTTAACCCATACCAAAGAAAAATCTCATGGTGACTTTGCCACTAATATAGCACTAATACTCGCAAAACCAGCTAAAAAAGCACCAAGGCAGATAGCAGAATTAATTATTGATTTACTTGGTGAACGCAGTGAAATAGACAAATTAGAAATTGCGGGACCTGGTTTTATCAACTTTTTTCTAAGTCAAGCCGCCAATTCTCAGATTATCACCACTATTCTCGAGCTAAAAGAGCAATACGGACACAGTCAAACTGGCAAAAATCAAAAAGTTCAAGTCGAATTCGTGTCAGCAAATCCGACCGGACCACTACATATCGGTCACGGACGAGGCGCAGTGGTAGGTGACTGTATTTCTCGACTGTTGGAAGCAACTGGTTGGGATGTTACGCGTGAATTTTATTACAACGATGCCGGACAGCAGATCAATAACCTCGCCAGCTCTGTACAAGCAAGGATTAACGGGATCACGCCTGATGATGAGCAATGGCAAGATGACTGGTATCAAGGGTTATATATTACCGACGTTGCGGACGATTATATGGCAGGAAAAACTGTCGACTCTGCTGATAAACACGTCACCGGAAAAGCCGATGCCGATAATTTAGAAACAATCAAAGAGTTTGCTGTGGCATATTTGCGACGCGAGCAAGATCTCGATTTAAAAGCCTTTGATGTAGATTTTGATGTGTTTTTCCTAGAATCGTCTCTTTATGAAGAGGGGGATATTGAGAAAACCGTCAATGCTCTGGTTAAAGCAGGACATACTTACGAAAAAGATGGTGCTTTATGGCTGAAAACCTCCGAATATGGTGATGATAAAGATCGAGTGATGCGAAAATCCGAAGGCGGCTATACGTACTTTTTACCCGACGTTGCCTATCATGTAAATAAATGGGAACGAGGATTTAAGCGAGTAGTCAATGAATTTGGCGCAGACCATCATAGTACCGTTGATCGAGTCAGAGCGGGGTTGCAGGCACTTGACGTTGGAATTCCTAAAGACTGGCCTGAAGTGGTGTTGCACCAGATGGTTACCGTTATGCGTGGCGATGTCGAAGTCAAGATATCAAAACGAGCAGGTAGCTATGTCACTCTAAGAGACATTATCGATGAAGTTGGTTGCGATGCCACTCGATATTTTTTAGCGGCTCGACGCTCAAACTCTCAGATGATTTTCGACCTTGAACTGGCTAAGTCTAAAACCGTTGATAATCCCGTTTATTATGTGCAGTACGCCCATGCTCGAATTTGCTCAGCTTTTAGAAAACTACAAGAAGCGGATCGAACATTCAGTCAGCAGAATGGGCTCGCCAATTTATCGCTACTGAAGCTCGATCATGAATTGGCTCTTATGGATCGAATTAGCCAATTTCCGGGTCTAATTGAAATTGCAGCGAAAAATACCGAGCCCCATATTGTTGCGCATTTTTTGAAAGAGCTGGCCTCCGATTTACATAGCTATAATCATATTGGAAAACTAGAGACCGAAAAACGCTGGATTGTAGACAACGAAAACCTCTGTGATGCAAGGTTGTGTTTGATCAAATCAGTCAAACAAGTTCTGACAAACGGGCTAAATATTCTGGGCGTTAGCGCGCCTGAAAAAATGTAGGCTGCTTAATAAACGATGGCAAAAGATTACGCAAAGAATAAAAAGAAAAAAAAGAAATCAGGTGCAAGTCGGGGTAAAAAAAGTACCTCGATTTCAAAACCGCTGTTGGTGACAACTTTTATTCTATTCAGTGGTTTAGCTGCTTTACTTATTTATTTGAAATACTTTCAGCCCGAAGTTCCGAGTGGCAAAACAACCAAATCAAACAAAGTCGAATCAACTGTTAAACAAACGAAACAAACCGATAAAAAAGTAGTCCCGTCGAACAAAGTTCAAGCTGATGATGAAGTTCCTTTTTATCGCACTCACGAAGAAATGATCAACAAAACTGTTGAAATACCAATAGAGGATCTCAAACTTCCTGACGATGAGAATAAATACGAATATCTAATGCCCTGCGGTTCATTTAGAGACAGCGCGAGAGCGGAAGAATTAAAAGCGCAAATAGCCTTTGTTGGTTTTGAATCAAGCATTAATCAAGTTCAAGTGGAATCAGGCTTATGGCATCGGGTGGAACTCGGTCCATTTAACAGCAAACGAAAAACCGAATCCATCCGACACCGATTACAAGATAATGGCTTTGAACATTGTAAAATTTGGCGTAAAAAATTGAACTAAATACGCGCCAGTTATTAACTCAAATCCGTTAACACTTGTTGTGCAATTTTAATATCACCCTCATCAGTTTCCCAATTGCTTAACGCGGCACGAATAATGTGATGACCCTGCCAACTTCCTGGGCTGAGAAAAAGTCTCCCGTCTTGATTAATTGCATTGAGTCTCTCATCGGTTAATAGATCGGCTTCTTCCTGACTTAATCCGTCACAATTTGGTCTGAACAAAACTACGTTCATTTGGCACGGGTAAACTAACTCGTAGTCGATAGAATGATCGATCCATTCCGCCAGTTTTTTAGATAGTTCTATATTTGATTTTACCCAATTTTTTATTCCTTGCTTTCCATAAGCGAGCAATGAAAGCCACACTGGAAACGCTCTAAAACGACGAGAGTTTTCGATACCCAGCGACATAAAATCAGGCTGTTCTGTGGCGTTAACCAGATAAGGCGCTGGCACGTCAAAACATTTCTCCAGCGCGTTTAAATGACGCGTTAAAAATACTCCGCAATCATAAGGAACATTCAACCACTTGTGGCAATCCACTGTGATTGAATCTGCAAGTTCGATCCCTTTGGTTTTACCGTCACCATTAACGACTCGTTCGAACAAACCAAACGCGGCATCGACATGTAACCATGCATTATGCTTTTCACACAACTTGGTAATCGTATTTAGATTATCGAAATCAGTTCCCGTTACAGTGCCCGAACTAGCGATAACGACCTTTGCTTTAGAACCACTATTTTCCAACAATAGTTTTAGATGTTCGGTATCCATTCGCTCAGAATTATATTCAGCATCAACCTTAGTAAGATGCCGTTGCCCCAACCCCGCCATGCCTAAACTTTTAACCATACTTGCGTGAGGAGTGGTTGAGAATATTTCTATATCGAGATCGTAAACCCCCTCTTTGGCGACATCTACCCCTTGCTGCTCTCCAGCAAACTGTCTCGCCATACATGCACCAAGAAAATTACATGCAGTTGCTCCTGTGGGCATTACGCCTTTAAAATCTTTTGGTAGATCAAAAAGATCTAACAACCATTCAATCGCTTGATTTTCCATCAACGAGGCGATTGAATCGCCACCTTTAGCAACGTTTTGGTCGAAAGTTGCTACTAACCAATCTGCCATTGTAGCAATTGGAGTTGCGCCACCAGTTACTAATCCCCAATAACGAGCCCCCCTTGAGCCGGACAATTGCGGGACAATATGCGACTCTAAAGTATTAACTAAATCACGCATATCTAACCCATCATTAGGAAGACATTTTTCAGACAATGATGCATCCAGTTTAGCGACTTTTCGCTTGTCGATCTGTTCAATAAAATTTTGGCTAAGGGTTTGGAAAATGTCGAAATATTCTTGTAAATTTTTCCAGTCATTCTTATGAGGCTGCATTATTTTCACCTTACTATAAAAAAGAAAAATTGCTCGATATAATCAGAAGCATCGTGCGAAACTGTCAGCATTAGTTTAAAATTAAGATCTCAAATAGTAAAGTGAAAGGTTCAGGGTATGAAAATAAAGGTTGGGATAAACGGCTTCGGCAGGATAGGACGGCTTGTTTTGCGCGCAGGTTTTGATGATGAGAAATTTGACTTTATTCAGGTAAATGATCCAGGCGGCGACGCAACAACAATGGCGCATCTATTAAATTTTGACTCTGTTCATGGTACTTGGCAACATCAAGCGAGCGCTAACCAGGATGAGCTATTAATCAACGATCGTCAATTAAAATATACTCAAGAATTTAAAACGGAGAATATTGACTGGTCGAGCTGTGATATCGTCATTGAAGCATCTGGTCAGTTAAAGAGCAAAAAATTATTACAAGCTTATCTCGACCAAGGTGTAAAAAGAGTTGTTGTCTCCTGCCCAATAAAACAAGATAACATTCTTAATGTTGTTATGGGTGTCAATGATCATTTATTTGATTCTGAAAAAGATTTTATTGTTACCGCAGCATCCTGTACTACCAATTGTCTAGCGCCAGCAGTAAAAGTTATTCATGAAAAGCTCGGCATCAAACATGGCTCAATGACCACTATTCATTCGGTTACCAACACACAGACTATATTGGATGCGCCACACAAAGATTTACGTCGTGCGCGATCTTGTGGTGCCAGCCTTATTCCGACGACGACAGGATCAGCAGCTGCCATTACTCAAATTTTTCCCGAGTTAGAAGGTAAATTAAATGGGCATGCGGTTCGTGTACCACTTGCTAATGCTTCGTTAACAGACTGTGTATTTGAAGTTGAAAAGTCCACATCAGTCGAAGAAGTAAATCAACTGTTGCGACAGGCTTCGGAAAATGAACTAAATGGAATTCTGGGTTTTGAAATGAAACCCTTAGTCTCGATTGATTACACTACTGACCCTCGCTCTAGCATCGTTGACGGCTTATCAACCATGGTAATTAATGGCACTCAAGTTAAACTTTATTTATGGTATGACAATGAGTGGGGATATACCAACAGAGCCCTAGATCTCGCTAAGTTGGTATCAGATATTTAAATAAGAAAATGCAAAAACTAAAAGCGTTGCCCTCGCCAGTAAAACAATATTTATTGATCACGGGTAATTACTGGGCATTTACTCTGACCGACGGCGCTTTAAGAATGCTGGTCGTTTTGTATTTTTACCAGCTTGGTTATTCGCCTTTCGCAATTGCAACATTATTTCTATTCTACGAAATTTTCGGTGTTGTCACTAATTTAGTGGGTGGATGGCTTGGCGCGCGTTTTGGTTTGAATCGAACCATGAACATCGGTCTTACCATTCAAATTTTTGCGCTTGGCATGTTGCTTGTTCCAACTGCCTGGTTAACGGTTGCATGGGTAATGATTGCACAGGCGTTATCTGGTATCGCAAAAGATCTCAATAAAATGAGCGCCAAAAGTTCAATAAAATTGCTGGTAAAAGAAGAGCAGGGAGAATCTAAACTTTATCACTGGGTCGCTTTATTGACCGGTTCAAAGAATACCATGAAAGGTATTGGTTTTTTTATCGGGGGTGGTTTACTAACAACAATTGGTTTTGAATTTGCAGTTCAATCAATGATTGTATTTCTACTTGCTATTTTAATTTTTAGTTTAGTTAAGCTAGAAAAAAATTTAGGTCGGATAAAAAACAAACCAAAAATAAAACATCTTTTTTCCAAGAACAGTGCTATCAATTATTTATCCGCTTCTCGGCTATTTTTATTTGGTGCACGAGATATCTGGTTTGTGGTGGCACTACCTGTTTACTTTGCTAGTCAACTACTTTGGCAGCATTGGCAAGTTGGTACTTTTATGGCTTGTTGGGTCATCGGTTACGGTATAATTCAATCTCAAGCACCCAAAATTACCAGTAAAAATCCTCAAGGAAAAAGTGCGCTCTATTGGGTCATAGGATTAGCTCTATGCACCAGTTTAATCGCATTTTTACATGGTCATCTAAATGTTTCAGCTGAATGGTTGTTAGTCATTGGCTTAATTGTATTTGGCTTCATTTTTGCGATTAACTCATCAATTCATAGTTATTTAATTATCCATTATTCAAGCAAAGAATCGGTATCAATGGATGTTGGTTTTTATTATATGGCGAACGCAATGGGAAGACTTATAGGAACAGTTTTATCAGGCTGGATTTATCAAGCTCATGGTCTGATTGCATGCCTTTGGGGAGCCGCCGTGATGTTATGCTTGGCAGCTCTTTTCTCTACGAGATTGCCGAGCCAAAAAGATTGAACACAAAAACCAAAAACTTTGTAAATCGATAACTTCTATCAATTTACAAAGTCAATAAAACGTCCCTATTCTTTAGTACTGCCTTATGGTCTTTATTTTTTTTCAAAAGACTGCATTAATTGGTTAACGCGATTGGCATATTCGGGATCTGCTTTTTCGAATTGCTCTAACATTCTAGATTGCACTGATTTAGACGCGTAAACAAGACCGCTAGCAATATTAGAAGCAAGCTGAATTTTTTGTGACTCATTCATTAAGCGATATAAATCGCCCGCTTGCGAATAATGATCATCTTCTGAAATATCATAGCGAGTAACCCAAGCATTTTCTAATATTGGCATCGCAGGTTCAGTGACCGACGGTTCTGGTGTCGGCGCACCCGCGTTGATCTGATCATTGGGGTAATAATTAACGCTTGCTCCTTGAAGATCATTGTTCCCGCGTATTGGGCACATTCCTGCCATAGCCCCATCCCGTTGATAATGATTGACTGGACACTTAGCCGCGTTGACAGGTATTTGATTTGCATTAGCACCTACTCTATAACGATGCGCATCTTGATAAGCCAGTAATCGTCCTTGCAACATTTTGTCAGGCGAGCCCCCTATTCCAGGAACTAAGTTGCTCGGAGCAAAACACGCTTGTTCAGTTTCGGCAAAATAATTTTGCACGTTTCTATTTAACTCAAGCTGACCAACCTCAATTAGCGGAAAATCTGATTGCGACCACACTTTTGTCAAATCAAACGGATTAATCGCGTAAGCTTTCGCTTGCTCTTCTGACATGATCTGTACTTTTGCTGACCAACTTGGGTAGTCACCTTGATCAATCGCATCGACTAAATCTTGTTGCGCTCCATGAGGAGATTCCAAAGCAGCTTGCTCATTAGTTAGGTTTTTTATTCCTTGATTTGATTTAAAGTGCCATTTAAACCAAAAGCGCTCTCCGTTTTCATTCCAGAAACTAAAAGTGTGCGAACCGAATCCGTGCATATGTCTATACGAAGCTGGAATTCCGCGATCTGACATCAAAATACTCATTTGATGCAAAGACTGCGGATGATTCGCCCAGAATTCATACATCGCTGCCGGGTCTGGAAGATTTGTGCGTGGATTTTTTTTCTGAGAATGGACAAAATCAGGGAATTTTATTGGATCACGCAAAAAGAATACTGGCGTATTGTTGCCAACCACATCGTAATTTCCTTGTGCTGTATAAAACTTAATAGCAAAGCCTCTTGGGTCACGAGCGTAATCACTAGAGTCCTGCCCACCACCGACTGTCGAAAAGCGCACGAAAACATCCGTTTTATCACCAACATTCTGTAAAAAATTCGCAATGGTATAGTTTTTCAAAGAGTCGCTCAGGGTAAATGTGCCGTATGCGCCTGTACCTCTGGCATGTACCACTCTTTCCGGAATTCGCTCGCGATTAAAGTGAGCCAGTTTTTCAAAAGTATAGTGATTATCAAACGTCAGAGAGCCACGCTCTCCCGCGCTAATGCTATTGTCATCATCAGCGACTGGAGAACCGGTCGCGGTTGTTAAAATCGTTTTTTTCATGTTGGATACTCCGTGTGCTAATTAAATATTAATAACTGTATAGATTTAGTTTCAGAAATTAAATTTTAGATGAAGCCCTGCGTTATTAGAAATCGATTGTTGCTATCATGTTAATAGCTGTTATCTATTAATTGTTAGATTTGAACTATATTGAATTTTACGATAAAATTGATCTTTTCCGGTTGCTTCGTCGACACTACATAAAAAAGTTCTGCGAAGAGTCTACCCCGTAAAACGCTTTGAGTACGCAGCGATTGGCACAATGATAAAAGCCCGGTGTTTGGTTATCGACGATATTTCTTCGAGCAATGCTCATGTCATTCACCCTTGAATTTATTGAAGGGTTATTTTGCAAGATAATGACTATTAGTTGCCTGTCTGTTTATTGTCATGTACTTTAGCCAGGCTTTAGAGTTCAATCGGTATATTGACAATGAATTTACGGGATTTAATCGTCAGCCTGGAAAAGAGCCTCCACGCTGAACAGGTAAGGCACTCAAAAACTAAACTAGCTTGCTTACTACACGATGAATTCATGGAAATAGGAGCATCAGGCAGAATCTTTGATAAAAAGAAAATTATTAAAAATTTATCTTCGGAAGAATCCTATAACGTATTAGCGTCTGATTTTGAATTTGTTCAATTGTCACCAGAAATAGTGCAGCTCAGGTACAAATCAGTCAGCACAAAACGCAACAATGTAACGCGTCATACTCTGCGGAGTTCTATCTGGAAAATTAATGGCACTAGTTGGCAGATTTTATTTCACCAAGGAACTATTGTAGAAAAAACGTGAAATCTCAGAGGTCATTATCATCTCACTTTAAAAGCGAAAAAACTAATCCTGAGCAGCTAAAAGCTTGCTCAGTATTATATATATTTCTCTCCCAGGTTTAACCATCACACGAGCTCAAACCATTAATCCAATCAGCAATCAAACCTGTCGCCTGAGTATCTTCAATCAATGAAGCAAGTGGCGGCATTCTATTCGAATCGAGAGTTTGCATCCTTAAAAACAAAACGGAAGCATCTGCATTACCAAGACTAATTCGTCTTGCATTCGGCACACCTAAATCACCTTCTGTAGGAGCCACATCGCAGAGATTAGTATTTTGCAAACTAGTATTGAATCGCAAATCAATAAAACCTGCGGTCGCATCAGGTCTATGACAACCAGAGCAATTGCTGTGTAAATAACTTCTAGCTTTTTGATCGAGTGTAGCACTCACATCATCGAGACTGAATAACTGATTTTGATCTTCACTGTCAATCATCGTCGTGAAATATTCCGCATCGCTTAGTCGGTCGAGATAATTTACAGAATTAATATCATCTAATTTATTCAGCTGAGAAATTTCAATTCCTAAACTAGTATTTGCTGCATTACTGTGACATAAAAAACATTCACCAGGACTAGGGAATGTATGAATAAAGTCACCAACATCTTTTTGTTTTCCATCTGCAAGTAATACCGCTTCAGTTTGTTCGTCATTCCATTCATAACTATAACCTGCCCAGCCTGATTCATGATTTACGAGCAAACGTGTTTCGATATAGGTTGCGCCATTCAAGAAGTGTTTTATCAAAATACTGTTGGTAGGAAAATCAAAATCACCATCCGCAAGTAGCGTAATCTGGTCATTATCCGCGAGCGCAAGTGAACGTGTTTTTAGTGCGCCATCCGACCACAATATCGAATTGATATCATAATCAAAAACTCCTGCTTCGGATGTTTTGGTTTGGGTATTAAAACAACCTGTTTCACTTAAGTTATCGGGCATACTTGCCACTGATTGACTACCGTTATCAACGACTTTATAAATACCATCGCCTGCGCCACCGTCAAAATTTAGGAGATAAATTTCACCATCATTACCCTGAGCCATTGATGCTATGACCCTCTGGCTATTAAAACGCGTTTCAAAATCACTTCCTATACTTGCGTTGGCAGGTACCGACAAAAATTCAGAAGAAAACGTATCTCCCCAAATATAATTACCCGCGAGACTCGGCGATTCAGTTCCTCGATAAACGTAACCACCCACTGTAGACACCCCAACACTTCTTGGATACTGAGTGACTGGCAGTTCTAGTCCTTGCATATTACAAGTACTGGCGTTAAAACAGCTATCCGCTTCCATTATTGGCCAGCCATAGTTTCCACCCGCAATCACTCGGTCGACTTCTTCGAAAGTACTTTGTCCTACATCAGCAACCCAGAGTTCGCCAGTTTGCTGATCAAAACTAAACCGCCATGGATTTCTAAAACCATATGCATAAGTTTCAGGACAAGTGGAGGTATCGCCAGCCATTCGTTCTCCACTGGTACAGGCGGTTAAACCAACATTGAAAAAGGGGTTATCCGTAGGAATACTATAGGGAGTCGTCGAGACATCGATCCTGATCACACTGCCGAGTAAATTATATAAATTTTGCGATTGATTCCGATCAGCACCGCCATCACCAAATGAGGCGTACAGCATTCCATCAGCACCAAAGGCAAGATCACCGCCATTATGATTATCGGCTGGTTGATCCAAAGTGAGTAAAACATCTTCGCTGTTTTGGTCAATTACATAAGTATTGGTATTGATGCTAAAAGAAGAAAGAGTCGAACGACCATTTTGGTTCACATCGTTATAAATCACAAAAACACGATTGTCACCGGGGTATTCAGGGTGAATTGCCAAGCCAGTCAATCCCATCTCAAAAACCGTCGTGACCTGGTTTTGAATATCTAACGCTTGATTTAGTTGTGAGGCATTTGGATCATTGTCGATTTGAACAATTCGCCCACTTCTCAGAGCAATCAACCAAAATGTGGAATCATTTTCTGGCTGAACCATTGCTAGCGGACTAGCAAGTGCCGGTAAATTTGGGAAGCTCGCTTCAATTGTGGTAACCGCTGGACTACCTATTTCTTCTCCGGGCACGCAACTCGCGTTACTTTCTCTCGGGAAAATAACATTAACAACTCGTGTGGCAGTCGAATTGTTGCCTGCATTATCACGACTAAGGTAAACAATCTCATAGCGTCCAACACGACTGGTATCAACTTCTCCACTAGTGGAAACCGACACGCTACCATCGACATTGTCAACCGCCGTCGCACCGAGTTCAGTATAAGTAGAATTGATCGCGATTTGTAAAGGGTTGTCCCCCAAAATCGTAATTACTGGTGGCAGTGTATCCCGTGAGTTGTTACCTCCTCCACCACAACCCGAAAATAAAATTAACAATACGCTTATCGCAAATAAATTCGACAATGGCTTTGAACTGAGCACGTTGCTCTCCTAACTCGATTTATCCTATTTAGCAAAGATAACCTAGTTAGTATTAGCAAATCAATCTAGTAACTCTCACTTTTATATAAATATAAAAATAAAAGCCTAAATGCTGGTGACCGCATTTAACGTGTTTGATCTTTAATCCAGGCGTAAATCGCACGAATTTGAGTGACTAGCGTTGTATCATCTGGCGCATTTGCGATGTAGTTCGTTATATAGTTCAACAGAGCAGGCAGTTCAACTTGTATTATCGACTGACCGGTTCTTGTTACATAATTATAATTATTAATGATAGTTCCACCCGCGAGCGATACGTTGTATCTTTCAGTATCATCCCATGCATTTTCTTCGGGACGATACAAATATAATTGAAAATTATTTCTCAACGCGTATTCATCCAATTTATTAAATACCAAAGTATAAAGAGCGCTAGGATTTTCCATCGGCAACAATAAAGTTTGATAAAATCCGGGAACATACTTCACCGGCCAGTCGAAGCCGCCATCTTCACCAGTTCTTTCTCCCATTGTGATCGCCACCGCGCTTTCGATCATCGTATGATGCCCATTTTTTATCATTGCTAATACTGGACCGATATACCAGGAGACACCTGAAACCATCTGATTAATTTCATCTTTGGGTAAATAATCTTCGAACAAATTACACAATGCGACTATTTCTGCGGTTGTGCCTGAGGTATCAGCGCCAGAGGTGAGCCCATAAATCCATTCTATATTGCCAATCAAACTGTTTGGTTTTAACGAATGGATATTGGTACCACCAGAACTATTGGTTAGCATTCTTGCCATTCGTCTTTTGGAGTTAACATCCTCATTTGATAATCCAATAATTCGTTCGTACGCATCACCCAAACTCCATCGACTCCTTGGTCGATTCGGATCGATAGGGCCATCTTGATCAGTTTTGGTGAAAAGTCTTACACCGTTCATCGTCCTTCTTTTTATCAATGCCATTCCGTCAGAAAATTGGGTAAAACTTGCTTGATCTAATTCTTCTAATTCATAGTGCGAAGAATACCTCGCTAGATCGGGATCGCTAAACTGATAATCAGTTGAACTAATTTTAACAATTTTCAGACCCGATGCAGTCGCTATCTTATTTTGGATTTCTTCAACCACTGCTACTAACAGCCTGAACAATTCGCTTGCACCTTCTACGTCCCATTTTCGACCTCTGGCAATCCAGGTTAAAATCGTTTCAATAGTTGCTGGTGCATCTTGCCAAATAGCCAACCCTTTTTCATTCTGCAATGCCTCTACCACTTGATTTCGAGTAATTCGATCTGTCTCTTTTCCCCATAATAAAATATTCATGCAAATGAAATTTGCAAATACATTCATTGCTGTTCGATAACCAAAATCATTATTAAGTATTTCGATTACGCCGCTCGCCGCTGCCCTTTCCGCACGCCAAAAGCTTTCTCGCTGAGCGAGCATTCTATTTCGATTGACATTGTCTAGGTTTCTCATTGTATTTTCCTTTATAAATTCTGATTAGTCTGTAGGTAATTCCCTTAACACTTTCCAAATTCCCCACTCACCTGCTTTGGTAGTTAGGTATTCCGGATCATCAGGTGATATAGTCATTCTTTGCAGAGGATCTGGCGTAACTCGTTCCGAAACATTTTGAATTTTATTTGGTGCAAGTTGTGAAACTAAATAGATTTCATCATTATCTGCTAGTAATCCCTTTTCATCCCGACTAGATAAATGACGAACCTGCCACTGAATTCCTGAATCTTCATCATCTTTCCAGTAGTACAAATATTTAGAGTCATGAAATGCACCTAAACAATTTTTGCCTTTAATATTAGATTCTTGAGAAACAATTTTTACAGTTGACATGTTCATTAAATCATCACTGTCTCTTGCGGAACTTGTTGGCTCAAAATTTACCGCGATAGCGTTGCTCTTATCTTCACTGAGAGTTGGATACCAAGTTCTGCCAAGCTTCGAGCTAGCAAATGACAAAAATAAATCTTTGATTGGCTCGCGAGGCCAGTGACTACCGACATATTGAAGGTAGAGCGTTTCACCAAATTTAAGTGGTGATTTTGGTGGTGAAAACCAGGGTTGAGTCGCATCGACATTAAGCGCTTCTGATGTGGATATAATTTCTCGTGGTTTGTCGAGTTGAAAAATGGAATCAAACAACGGTGCTTCATCAACCCGCTTTCCCATTTGCCAATATTTTTTATCGATTTTCTGCCAACTTAAGATAGTCGCGATCAATGAAGTATGATCAAACTTATCGTCTTTTTCCGAACGAACGACGGTGCCACGTTTTACAAGTGGTGAAATAAAAAGTGTTGGCACACGAATGCCTAACTGATCAAATTCAAAACCAAATTCTGTTCGCGTTTCTATATCCATATGATCATAGTCATTAGGCATCGGTGCTCGGTCTAAATAACTGGGAGTGCACGCTGGTGGACTGACGTGATCATAAGTGCCGCCATTTTCATCGAAGGTAATCACAAATAAAGTATTTTCCCACTTTTCGGAAGCTGTTAACGCTCGATAAAGATCGGCAACAAAATCTTCCGCTACCGTAGTATCACTAACCGGATGCATATCGTTGCCCACTTGGCGCAGATTAGATGTCCAACTCTGCCCACCTCCCCATTTAGGTTCAATCCAAGTCACCGCAGGTAAGCGCCCTTCTCTTGCTCGTTGAAAAAGCTCGTTGTTCGGATTGTTAGCATCAAATTTAACAAAGTTATCTTTATATTTTTCTTCCTTTAATTCAGGGAACATGGTTTTTACATATTGAAATTGTTTGCCTATTGAAATATCTTGCGGCGGCCAGGGATCTTGCCAAAAAACGGTCCACTCTTTTTCATGTTCTGACAATGTTCCAAAAATATTTCTGGTATCTGGAGGTAATCGATCTGAATGCGAACCACCATGCCCCATCATGATTGATCCGTAGGACGACATAGCCGAGATCCCTGGATTCAATAAGCTCGTTTTGACTCCTTTAAACGCATCATAAAAATTATTGGTTACTAGTCCTCTTGAAGTACCTGCTGTACTAAAGGCTCGGTTTGTATTAGTTTGACTAGGTACTGAGCAAAACCATTCATCAGACACAGCATAGTAACGTGCGAGACCACTCAAAACTGGCAATTGTTTTGGTTCATAGGTTTCAATAATCTCGTTGACTTGTTGCTTTTCTGGCGTGATGCCATTGGCTTTTATAACATCATGATAATCTAGTAAATAGCCCGTCATAGGTGCAACTTTCGTATTTCTGATTGCTCTAATAGCGCTAATCTCCGACTCTCGATTGTGTTTGTCTGACCAATCGATATTGACATTTGTTTTCCCCCACATTTGCGCCATAATATGCACAAAATGTTCACCTGGATTTTGCCCTGGAACTTTGGGAGAATTTGCCCCTTTAATAATTGGTGTAGTTTCATACTGGTTAAATGGACAAGTATTGGCGAGTTCGGATAATTCGCTTTCATCTAAGGAACTTAGACCGATAAACTCTCGTCGATCATCTCTACGTCCGATTAGATTAATTTTGCTTTGTTCATCTTTATCATAGAGCCAACCAAAAAGATGATCAAACCCTCGATTTTCTAGCATCAAGACCACGATGTTTTCGATCTTTTCCATTTTTGGATTTATCATTCTAATAACTCCCCTGTAAGTATTTCTCTGCTAGCATTGATTGTCTTGTAGATATTCAGATTTTATTTACTTGGATCTTTTGCTTTGCTTTCGTTCATTTGTTGGAGAATGTCAGTGAGCCAGGCTTTTAACTCTTGTACAGACTCCTTATTCATTTCTCCTGCTGACGACATTGGCGCTCCCATTGCTGCAGCCATAGAACTATTACCGCTCAATGAAACCACTACATCGATGATGTTCGGATTTTCACCACTAAATTGAAAACACCAATTTCCAGAAAGTTGCAGAGCGCCCTTATCATCTGTAGTGTATAGTTTTCCGCATGTTTGTCTGATCAAGTGTTGATCGTACGTGACTTTTGCTGGTTCTTTGTTTGACATATATTTCTCCAATATTCTTAGTTATCAGTGTGAGTCTTATCCATTCAAAATGTTCTATTTCTCAGCAGATCCAGTTAACCAGCCAGTTAGATCTTTAAGCATTTCTCTGGTGACTTCAAACTTTTGTGTGACTAGACCCACATCGGGAACGAAAACTTTCATTTCCAGAAATAGTTTTTTGCATTCATGATGGTGGTGGTGATGATGATGTTCATGATGCTCTCCACAATCTCGATCGCGATGTTCTCTGTCACCATGCTCATGAAGGTGCTCAGTTCTGCTAGTATAAAACTTCCAATAATTATCATCTTTATTTTCATAGACAAACTTGATTGATGAAGATCTAACCACTGAACTTGCCATTTTTTTCACCTTGACGTTTTTATGAATTAATTAAGCTTTACTTATATTGAAAATGTTGTTGACTTCTTTTTCGACAGAAAGCCCACCCTGACCAGCGACTTGTAACATATTCATAGAAGCATCCATAAAATTGGCATTGGCTGAAATCATTTCGTTGATAACCTTTTGATGCTGTTCCATTTGATCTTTAAAGTCATCCATATATTTTTCATTTGTTTTCAATAGTTGCTGTTCAAAATTTTCCATTTTATTATCCTTTACTCGTTTTATGATTCACTACTCGAGTTATTAATTACCTTCTGATATGCACTTAAGACCTGCGCTCCATCTTTGCCCACCTTTAACCAATACTCAGAAGCATCTGTCATCACTTTTTGACAAGCCTCAATAATCGGAATATAAAGTGGATTTTTTTCTGCGATCATTTTTTTTGTAGCCACACCAATGGCAGTACTTTCAATCGTTCCAATGTCTCGCATAAAATCAGATGCATCTTGCACAGCAATCGCTACTGATTGAGAAACAGACTGAACTGCAATGCCCGCCCCATAGGCGAGCGGATGAACCATGTCTGTGTCTTTAGGCTTTCCACCGACCAACACAGCATCCGTTGTTGCCTGATTCGAATTTTCAAAAGTACTTAGTGTTGCAGAAATTGGGTGTTCTGAATTACTCATGTTCAACTCCTATAACTAAAGTGAAAGAATAGCCTGGCATGTTTTTGCCACGCTGGTTGAACTGATTTGCTTAGCTCCAAATTGAGTGGCTTGAGCGTTTTGCATTGCAAGGGCGAGCGAGTGTGCCATTGATTCAAATGCTAGTCCCTGAGCTTCGTTTCCGGATTGTCCTAACACTGCTAAGTTAGTCGCTGCCACCGCGTCTACTATTTGACTATTTACTACTAAGCCAGCTGTTTTATTTTTGTCATCGCTCATCACTTATTCCTTTTAGTTATTGGTAACTGAATTATTAATTTAAGTTTCTTATTCGCCCAACAAAATTTTAACTGAACGAGCTGTAGCAGCCTGATGCGCAATGTTGGCTTGTTGTTGTGCATACACCGCATTCATCGCAGATAGCGCAATATTATTCGATAGAGTGTTATACAAGTTACCCATCGCCACAGCGGGCGCACTCGCGACATTTTGTACACTCGTTGTTGAAACGGCTTCCGTAACTTGTGGTTGTACTTTTGTTTCACTTATCACATTATTCACCTTAAATATTTAGGGAGTTGGTTGTTATTATTTTCCACCTCCCTAAACACCTTTTAACCTTTTACTAATTTACTAACTGACATAGTCGTAGCAGCTTGATAGGTGACGTTTGCTTGTTGCTGTGCATACACTGCATTTGCAGCCGCCATTGCAACCGAGTTACCTATCGTTTGATACAAACTACCCATCGCCATTGAAGGTGCTTCTGCTAAAACCTTCACATTTGTTTGGGTGATCGCGTCAGTTACTTGTGGATTGACTGTTGTTTGTGATTCACTCATTATTTATCTCCTTTAGTTAATAAAAGATAGTTTTAGTTAAGATAACAAATCCTTGATACCCATCGTGCTTGCTGACTGATAAGTCACATTCGCTTGCTGCTGAGCATAAACGGCATTCGCCGCAGCCATCGCAACGGAATTGCCGATAGTCTGATATAAGCTACCCATTGCAACTGACGGCGCATTTGCTAACACGTCAACATTAGTTTGGGTGATCGCGTCAGTGATCATTGGATTAACTTGATCAATTGTGGTTTCTGAACCTGCCATTTTTTTCTCCTTAATTTATTTAACGGCGAATAAGCTTAAAAATTGGTTGTGACAAAATCATAATTAGCAAAATTTGTCACAACTAATTCGTTAAAACTTAAGGATTAACGAGTGCTTTAACACCCATCGTACTTGCAGCCTGGTAAGTCACATTAGCTTGCTGTTGTGCGTAAACTGCATTCGCTGCCGCCATTGCCACTGAGTTACCGATGGTTTGGTATAAACTACCCATCGCCATTGCCGGTGCTTCTGCAAGTACTTTAACGTTGGTTTGAGTAATCGCATCAGTGATTTGAGGATTAACAGTTGGAGATGTTTCGTTAGCCATAATAGATTCCTTTTAGTGTTTATGAATTTTACTTAGTCTAAACAAGCAACTAATTACCTTTGCTATAAGACTGAAAAAATTGTAATCAATAAACCTCTTTAATAATTGTAAAAACCGATGATAAAACTGTAAAAACCAATGATTCATAAAATATTTTCTGTGATCAGGTGTAGATTGTCAGGGTTTATCCTTTTGCTTTTTCGACGAAATTCATTTGGCGTATGCTTGGTTATTTTTTTAAAAGTTTTCTCAAAGTGGCTTAGATCACAAAAGCCCAAATTTGAAGAAATCTCTGTGATCTGCATTCTTGGATTATCCTTGAGCAAAATCATCGATTTCTCTATCCGACATAGATTCAGAATTTGTTTGAAGTTGGTGTTTAGCTCGCTTCTAAACAGGTATGAGAGATGGGAAGGGCTCACGCAAGCATTTCTCGCAAGCATTGATAAATCAAATCCTCTAGTAAAATTTTTGGCTACATAAAGTAATGCTCGATTAATTGTAGGGTGTTTAGTATAGTTTTCGCTAAAATTGCCGCTAGCGATATCCTTTGAAATTCTATTTATGCTTTGGTCTGTGCTACAACTCACTTTATCATCTAATGAAATCCCAAGTTGTGGCAATAACTCCATCAAATCAGCTAGCTCGAAAACTGATTTATTAGAATAATTAACCAATCTAAACATCAATTGTTCTAATTGTTCAAATCCCGAACTCCAATCAACTGTCTTTAGTAGATCCCAACAGACTTGATCTACTTTGGGCAAGTTGGTAGTTGCAAAATTATTCAGATACCAGCTACCTAGAACCTGGATATCTGCTGAACGCTGATTTAATGTTGGTAGTTCAATTTTTATTGTTTGGTTGTTTTTGACCTCATCAAATACTTTCGTGTCACTTTCATTTGAAACAGCAAAAATAACTTTCGTATTTCTTATTGATTGCTTCAGCTTTAATAACAAGCTAGTTTGATCTTTCTGACTAATTAAATCGAAATGTCGGATATAGAGTGTGCCATTTCCTGTCTTTTGTATCAGTCTGTCGAGAATTTCATTATGCTTTTGATCTTGCCAATCAACGCAATTAGCGACAATAAATGGACTTTCATAGGTAGAGCTAAACGCATGAATAGAACAGCTTGCAATAACCTTTCCTGAACGAGGTTCGCCAGATACTACAAAAATATTTGCTTTATTTGATGATTTTTCAATGGTTTTTTCTAATGTCAACAGGCGTTTACTTTCACCTGCCCACGCCAATGGCAGCGAAAAATATTTCGTCGAGACTAACCTCAATTTATTGCGCCATAAAATCCTAGTGATGTCATCCGCTAAGGACTCAAACACTTCTGAGAAACGACTATTCGGAAAGTCTGATTTAGGAATACTCAGAATAGCTTTGCCGATTCTATTTCCTTGAGAGGTAATGGCTTGCTCGATTTGATAAGGATATTCTAAGTAGGCAGGAATCGGCTGACCACACTGTTCATTCCCAATGACAGACTCAAGAATAGAAATATTTGTGACCGATTGACTAATAAGACACTTTTTGAGCTCAAGATCTAATTTTAGATGAGGAATCCCTGTCTCAATCAATAGTTGCCTTAACAGCAATCGCAGTTTTTGATAGAGATCACTCTCACGACCAGCAATAACCATTCTGTCTTCCAATCCGTATTATTCAATACATATCTAACGACCAGGTAATAAAGATACGTACTAATATCTATTAAACCTGATTGTTTCACCTATAATATCTATTACGATATTGGGAAGATAAAGAGCTCACAAAATATTAAATTTTGAATTTGTTATGTAATAAAGCAAAGTTAATCAGTTGAATTAAGAAAAATAGCGCCAGCCCCAAAAGCAGGAAGCTAAGACGAGAAGGGCTTGCGCTTTACAGGGTATCCTCAACCCACTTTAATTTCCATTTCTGGTGGATAAACATCTTCAATAGACGTTCCACTAAAACTTTCCCACTGTGCTTTCACTTTCACACTTGTCGCCGTATCGGAAATTGAATTTCCGCTGAGTTTGGCTCTCAATAGTGCGAAATGATCATCTTCGAGAACTAGTTTTCCATCCAGACCCAACGGGCAGCGACCAGTGTCATTTTGATATTCGATGTCAAATATCTCTTGCAAAGGACAATCGGCACTCAAGGATACAATAACATTGTCTTCCTTAATGCGCTCGTTCCGAAAAAACATCAAAGCAAAAATATCTCCATCATTTATTTCTAGATCGTGATCGGGTTTTACCACAATACTGCCTTCACTCTGGCTATGTCTATGACCATAAATATAGATTACTTTCATTGGTAAATTGGGATGATTTGACATAGAGTTCTCCTGTTATTTTGTTTGGTTGTTTGAATAAAATCAGTATCTTGCCATTAAATTCTTAAATGCTTGCTGTTCTTTTAATTTACTTAAATCAGGCAAACTAAGAATATTGTTTTTTGGGTAGCCTTTCTCTAAAGCGATTTCCAGCCATTCTAATGTTAATTTTCTATCTTCAAGTAGATGGAAAATAACCGCCACCTGAAAATGTTGCTGAACATTCAGTAAAGATGATTTTATAATTTTGGACAAGTGTTGTTTTGCAGTTTTTGAGTCTTTAATCCAAGCATAATATGAAGCAAGACTTAAATTGATATCTAAGTCATTGGGTAGAACTTTTAATTTATCATTGGCAAGCTCTATCGCTTTTTTAAATGCTGAGGTAACTAACCTCTTATCTTCACCGGCATAAAAATAGGAACCAGCCAAACTTGCCCATAATGCATGATCGGTTGTATTAAGCTCCGAAGCCTTGTTGTAATATTCAGCCGCTTGGCTAAAGTCATTCTGATAGAAGTAAATCGTACCCAGATTTTTATACAGCGAATAGTCTTCTTGTATCGATAAGGATTGTTTAAAATAATCGATGGTTCTTTCTGTTTCTCCCATATACCAATAAGTACTACCCAAATTACTGTAACCCCAGGCGTTATTCGGAGTTAAAGCAATCACTTGTTTGAATAACCTCTCAGCATCGTGATAACGCCCACGACGGAGATAGAAGCTGCCAAGATTGTTATAACCATTCCAGCGATCTGGTCTAAACTGAATAGGTTTTAAAAAGTATTCTTCGGCAAGATCTAACTCGTTAGTTTTTTCATAAATTTCAGCCATTCCTTCGAATGCTTCTAAACTAGTTGATTGAAATTTAAGCGCCAGTTTATAAGATGCCAGAGCTGATCCGTAACGCCCTAAAACAGTATGCAATTTCCCCAAACTGAGATAAGAGTTAATATCATTGCTTCGACTTAATAACAATGATTCATAAATATTTTCTGCTATCTCGGCATAACGAATATCTTTACTTTTAACATACAAAAGCCAATTCGCATGCGCTAATTTAGATTGAGCTAATTCAAATTTTTTTTCTTTTTCAATTGCCAACTCTAACAGTTTTATTGCTTGTTGAAGATGACCATCCTGATCAGTTCGTTGCATCAACCCGAGTGCTTTTAAATAACTTTCGTGGGCTTGGGGGTTGATTTTTGTTAACGCAGAAAATTGATCGACCACTTGAGGAGTGTAGGATAAATTTAAGAGCTCAAAAACTGTGGTACTAATGTTCTCCTGTAAGCTCATGATGTTTTCTAATGGCTGAACGACTATCTTTTTTTGAATAATATTTAATTTTTTAGCATCAATGATAGAAATTTCTACTATATGTTTATTATCAACTAACTCTACATTCAAATTTATCACCAAATTAACACCAAAAGTTGATTGTGCAAATTCGTAGTTCTTAGCTTGCCGTTGTCTTGTTTTTTCAAAAGGAACAATCCAAATGTTTTCACTTTTCTTAGCAACTGCCGATAAAGTTTGTGATAGGTTATTAATCACTCCAAGTTGAAAATCAGATAAAAATTCGTTCGAACTATAAATCGCGATAATTTTTTCTCTCGGCAGACTAATGACTTCCGATTCAGATTTAGTTTCAGGTTGTAATGCTGAATGCAAATAGCTTGCAAAAACTACTATTATTAAACTTGATAAAACTATAATCAATAACCATTTTTTCAGCTTAGCGTTAAGTAAATAGTCTCCAAATAAACTCGTCAATCGGGAACTTGGATCGTGCGATTGTGTTTGCATTAAATGAGTTAGTTTATTCGACAACTCCCCTAAAGATTGATAACGTCTCTCTAGATTTCTTTGTAGGCATTTTCCTATTAACTGCTTGGTCGCAAAAGATACATCGAGTGACGAAAAATCGACCGCATCATTTAATACAGAATACATTAGTGCTTGATCAGTAATTCCAGTAAAAGGCCGCTTGCCAGATAGTAGTTCATAGAATAAAACACCAACAGACCAAATATCACTTCTCGTATCAAGCTCTTCACCTGTAATGTGCTCTGGACTCATATAAGCCAGGGTACCCATTTTCACTCCACTTCGAGTAAGCTTTTGATCCGAGATTTTGGCCAAACCAAAATCTAGTATTTTAACACTACCATCCGATAGCAAAATAATATTTGAAGGTTTTATGTCACGGTGGACAATATTATTTTTGTGGGCAACTTTAAGTCCACAAAGAATTTGCTTTACGATTTCAAAACTAAGCCTCTTAGGTAGCGCTTTTTTATCCAGCAGTTCTTGTAATGTCTCTCCTTGATAATAAGCCATAGAAATAAACGGAATATCATTTTCAGTTTCGTCGACACTATAAATGGTTCCAACATTACGATGGTCAATTTTAGAAGCCGTAGTAGCTTCTTGCCTAAATCGTTTGTTCGCTTGCCAATCATTGACTAGAAACGGCGGTAGAAATTTAAGCGCAACAACTCGATTAAGCTTATTGTCTCTGGCCTTATAAACGACTCCCATCCCGCCATCACCGATTTTTGACAAAACCGAATAATGCTTTATTTTTGACCCAATGATATTGTATGGATCAGGATTTGATTCTTCGTCATGCCCGTCATTATTTAAATCAACGCCCAAAATATTATCTGCTAAATCACCGAAAAAATTCACTGATTTTTTGTACGAAAGTAGCAGCGAATTTACTTCATCGATCAACATAGGATTGTCAGCATAGTTTTGACAAAGAAATGCTTGCTGCTCTTTCTCATTTAACTGACAAGCTTCAAAGAAAATTTCTTTAATAAATTCACGTTCAATTTGCATTTGAGTCATGATTTACTAACACTCCATTTCCCTTGCCAACCAAGCCTGCGCGAGAGTCCAATCTCGCTTAATAGTCGCTTTAGAAATACCAAGTGCGGCTGCGGTTTCTTGTAAACTCATCCCCGCAAAAATTCGACACTCAACAATCTGACTCTCCCGCTGATTAATATCAGAAAGCTTTAGCAAAGCTTTATCTAAAGATAGCAAATCTTCAATTTGTTTCTGCTCTAGTTTTAATTCACTTAGAACATCATCCAAAGGCACGTGATTACTTTCACCACCTCTTTTTACCGCATTTTTATGTCGAGCATGATCGATCAATATGTGCCGCATCGCTTGCGCTGCGGTTGTCAAAAAATGCGAACGGCATTGCCAGTCTAGTTTATTATTCTCGACAAGCTTTAAATAAGTTTCGTTAATTAACGCAGTCGTTCCCAATGTGTGCTGGTTGTACCAGTTATATCTTTGTTGTTTAGCTTTTTGTCGCAATTCAGCATAAACAATCGGAAACAATTCTTGGTAGGCATTTTTATTTCCTGCACTTAATTCGGTCAGCAATTTAGTTACGGAATTCTTTTGGTTTATATTAGTTTTTGTTGCACTCATAGCGTAACCACAATCAATTTTCACTGAAATTCTAACGCGTCCGTCCCTCTTATCGAGGATAGTAAGTCAAATCATAAAAAAATACTTGTGTATTTGATAAGAGAAAGAAGATTTATCGCGTTAGGAGATTTTATATCCAATTAATTCAGGGTTTGTTTTTTAAGTCTCAGCGCGTTAGCTATCACCGAGACTGAACTAAAGCTCATTGCCGCAGCAGCGATTACCGGTGAGAGCAATATCCCGAATAATGGATAAAAAACACCTGCTGCAACTGGAATCCCAAGTGAATTATAAATAAAAGCAAAAAATAAATTTTGACGAATATTTTTCATGGTAGCTCGACTTAAACGAATCGCTTTCACAATTCCTCGAAGATCTCCTTTCATTAAAGTTACTCCAGCACTTTCCATTGCCACATCAGTTCCTGTTCCCATTGCTATCCCCACCTGAGCTTGAGCAAGAGCGGGCGCGTCATTTATTCCATCCCCCGCCATAGCGACGGTTTTTCCTTCAGCTTGAAGTGCTTTGATAACTTCCGCTTTTTTCTCAGGTAAAACATCAGCTTTGACTTCATCAATATCCAATTTATTGGCGACGGTTTTTGCGGTGATTTCATTATCACCAGTTAACATGATCACTCGAATACCTTGCTTGTGCAGCCTTGATATCGCATCCGGCGTGGATGATTTAATAGGATCAGCGACTCCAATCAGCGCGGCTGGTTTAGAGTCTACGTAAAATAGCATAACCGTTTGACCATCAGCTCGCAATTGATCAGCTTGTTTAAGAAAGTCACTAGAATCATCTTTAACCACACCAACTTGTTCCATAAGCTTCAGATTACCTAACGCTAAGGACTTGTTATCGCTTTTGGCAATAACACCCATCCCTGTTATGGACTGGAAATCACTTACCTTTGCGCTATCTATGGATTTTTCTTTTAGTCCTTCAACAATAGCTTCGGCTAACGGATGCTCACTCTGTTTTTCCATACCTGCAATCCACCCCATTAGCTCCACTTCATCAAAACCGTGATTAACCTTCACCCCTACAAGACTAGGCTTGCCTTCAGTTAATGTTCCCGTTTTATCGACCACTAGGGTATCTACTTTTTCCAAAACCTCGAGCGACTCAGCATTCTTGATCAGAACACCATCTAACGCGCCTCTTCCAGTTCCAACCATAATTGAAATAGGAGTCGCTAATCCAAGCGCGCACGGACAAGCAATAATTAGTACTGCAACAAAATTAATCAGGGCAAAGGATAGCGCTGGTTCCGGTCCACAAAAATACCAAACCAGAAACGCAATCAAGGCGATTATTACCACCACTGGAACAAAGAATCCGGCAACGGTATCAGCCATTTTTTGAATAGGTGCGCGCGAACGTTGAGCGTCAGAAACCATTTTAACAATTTGAGATAACAAAGTTTCGGCACCAATTTTTTCAGCAACCATCACCAAACTTCCAGTTCTATTTACCGTTGCGCCAATTAAGTGATCACTTTCATTTTTTGCTATCGGTAATGATTCACCAGTCACCATTGACTCATCAACGCTACTATGACCATCAAGGACAATTCCATCAACTGGTATTTTTTCACCAGGTCTTATTCGTAGTTTATCGCCCACTTTAACTTGTTCTAATCGAATATCTTGCTCTTGCCCATTCTCTTCTATTAATCGCGCCGTTTTGGGTGCCAATCCTAATAGCAATTTGATTGCTGCATTGGTTTGTGAGCGCGCTTTTAACTCCAGCACTTGTCCCAACAAAACAAGTGTTGTAATAACGGCGGCAGCTTCAAAATAGACATGCACAAGAGCCTCAGCCGTGACCATTTTCTCTGGAAAAGAATTCGGTAAGAACATTGCGAAAAGGCTATAAACGTACGCCACGGAAACACCCAAACCTATTAAGGTAAACATGTTCAAATTAACATTTTTAATCGACTGAACCGCACGAACATAGAAAGGCCAACCGCCCCAAACCACGACCGGTGAACCAAGTAGAAATTGAATCCACTGAACCGATTGCATTGTCAAAACATCTGGCAACCAATGAGGAACAAGATCCGCCACCATCGCCAATATGAAAACTGGGCTTGCAAGCAGCACACTCCATTTAAAACGCCGATTCATATCATCGAGTTCCACGTTTTCTGCGTCAGTGCTAACGTCGACAGGTTCTAACGCCATTCCGCAAATAGGACAACTGCCCGGTTCATCTTGGACGATTTCAGGATGCATTGGGCAAGTGTAATTGCCTTCCCTCCTATCATTTAGGTGCTCAGCAGAAGAACTATCTTCTATAAAGTTAAAAGGAGAGTTATCAAACTTAGTTTTACAATCTTTACTACAGAAATAATATTGGTTTTGTTCAAATAGACTGTTATGCAAACTGCTTTTTGTTACCTGCATACCGCATACCGGATCGTTCATCGACATCCTCCTAGTTAACCATTCATTTCGCTAAATAATCTGCACCGTATTTAGCGAAATATACGTTATGTCTACTCCATTTTTACTTTACACTAATTTAGCGAGCTTGCTTTCTTGGTTTATAGTCTCTTGATGATGAATGAGAATGCACTAACTTCCAAACATCATCGACTTTCCTAAATAAAAACGTTTGATAGCCACTTTTATCAAATACTTTACCACTTTTTCGGACTTTTCCTTTTACCCGTGTATCGGCAATTGCCCATGCAAAAACATCCCCTTCAAAAGTCACTTCAATATTAGAAAAGTCTAATTTCAAATATTCAAGTGCGTCTTTTTCTGGTTCGACATGATGAGTCACTAGATCATCCAAACCTGAGTTTTGGCCACCTGATTCAACATAACGTGCCCCCTTATAATCTAAAAAATGCTTTCTAAAAGGCTTTCCATCACCATTTTCCCAGCCGTATTTAATTGCGCCGATTATGTTTTTGATCTGTTGGTCACTCGCAGAAGAAGAAACTTTTGCTTTTTTAAACATTCCGGCTTGAAAATGTCCAGGAATATTACACGCAAAAACAACATCAGCTCCACCAGTAAATTTCCAAGTTAACTCTTTCGTTTCTCCCGGTTTAACTGTAACTGTGTTACCATCTTCATGAAGCATATCTGGCATTTTTTCCATCATCTTTTGGTGTGCAACCTGCTCTTCTTTATCACCGACAGAAAATTCATGAGGGATTTTTCCTTCATTGCTCACGATGAACTTAATAACTTCTCCTGCTTCTAACTTTAAATCTTCAGAAAATTCATATTTCATCGTATCTTTAGTGATTACTTTGATCACTCTAGATGCGTTTTGTGATCCTACAGGCAGACCCACACTGCTTCTCGCTACCTTCTGGCCGTGTTTATCATGAGCGTGCTTACTATCTTTTGCTTTATGTTCATGCTGATGATTTCCACCCGCTAGAAGATCACCTGTGATCGTGATTAAAATCAAAATAATTATATTGTTGTATTTCATTTTCTTTTCCTTCTTAGTTTTTTTTAAATTGAATCTGTTTAAGAGAATATTTTCGCCATAAAAAATAGACGGCGGGTAGTACTAACAATGTTAGAACCAATGCGCTAAACATACCGCCCACCATTGGTGCTGCAATCCGGCTCATCACTTCAGAGCCAGTACCACTACCGTAAACTATTGGCATTAATCCAATAATAATTGAGGCGGAGGTCATCATTACCGGGCGCATACGTAAACCAGCACCGTACAGCACGGCTTTCATGAGTTGTTGTGTTGAAGGCTTAGTTGAACTTGCGCGACATTCAGAAATCATTGCTTGATAACTTTGATTTAGATATACCAACATAATTACACCTATTTCCACAGCCACTCCTGCAAGTGCAATAAATCCGACACCGACTGCGACTGAAAAATTAAATCCTTGCAGGTACATCAGCCAGATGCTGCCAACCATCGCCAGTGGAAGAGTTCCCATAATGATGCTTACTTCAACAAAATTTCGGAAATTCATAAATAGTAGTATGATAATTATTCCAATGGTCAAAGGTATAACATAGGTTAATTTTTCTTTTGCGCGTAATATATATTCATACTGACCCGACCAACCAATCGAATATTTTTCTGGCAGAACCAATTGTTCTTGAACAATTTTTTTAGCCTTTTCAACGTAAGTTCCTACATCGATACCCTCAATATCCACCAATGTCCAACCGTTAATTCTCGCATTTTCACTTTTGATCCCCGGAGGACCGTCTTCGATAAAAACATTTGCCACATCAGCTAAAGCAATACGCTGCCCGTTAGGAGTCACAATCGGGAGCAGTGAAAGTTGCTCGGGAGAATTCCGGTAATCTTGAGGATAACGAATATTAACTGGATATCGCTCCAAGCCTTCGACTGTTTGGGTGACATTCATACCACCGATTGCAGTTGAGACAACTTGCTGTACATCAGCAATATTTAAACCATAGCGAGCCGCTTTTTCTCGTTGAATATCTACCTTGATATATCTTCCACCCGCTACACGTTCAGAATAAACGGAAGCCGTTCCCTCTACCTTATTTAAAATCTCTTCTAACTGAAAGCCGATGTCTTGAATAACTTTTAACTCAGGCCCTGATATTTTTATTCCGACTGGCGTTTTTATTCCAGTAGCTAACATATCAATTCTTGTTTTTATTGGCATCACCCAGGCATTGGTCATTCCTGGGAACTTCACCAGTTGATCAAATTCTTTTTTCAGCGAGTCGGTAGTTACACCATCTCGCCATTCGTCTCTTGGTTTCAACTGAATAAAAGTTTCAATCATGGTGAGCGGCGCAGGATCGGTCGCCGTTTCCGCTCGACCTACCTTACCAAAAACAGATACAACTTCAGGTACTGTTTTGATGAGCTTATCTGTCTGCTGCAAAAGTTCACGCGCCTTACCAATAGAGATACCCGGATAGGTCGTTGGCATATACATGAGGTCGCCTTCGTCAAGCGGCGGAATAAATTCACTACCTATCTTATTGATGGGCCAAATACCTATTAACAAAATAACCAGCGCAATCGCCAGCGTTGTTTTTGGGAAGCTCAATACTTTTTCAAGCGCAGGCAGATAAATCGCAGTTAGTCCTCGATTGATCGGGTTTTCATGTTCCGACATAATTTTTCCACGAATAAAATACCCCATCAATACCGGAACTAATGTGATTGCTAACGCAGCCGAAGCAGCCATTGCATAAGTCTTGGTATATGCGAGCGGCGAAAACATTCGTCCTTCCTGAGCTTCCAAAGTAAAAACAGGCACAAAACTTACAGTGATGATCAAGAGGCTAAAAAATAATGCTGGGCCAACCTCAGTTGCGGATTCTTTAACTATCTGCCAACGATTCTCGTTCGTTAACTTTGTTTTTTCCATGTGTTTATGCATATTTTCAATCATAACGATTGCGCCATCAATCATCGCCCCTATTGCAATCGCAATTCCTCCCAAAGACATAATATTTGCGTTTAATCCTTGAAAATGCATAACAATAAATGCCGTTAGAATACCAATGGGCAAACTGAGAATAGCAACCAGTGACGAACGAACATGAAACAAAAATGCCACACAAACTAATGCCACTATTGCGAACTCTTCTAACAACTTAAACCAAAGGTTTTCGACCGCTCTTTCGATCAAAGCGCTGCGATCATAAACGGTGATCACTTCTACACCTTCAGGTAGTCCTTTTTTTAGTTCCAAAAGTTTTTGTTTGACGCCATTGATAACTTCTTGTGCATTTTCACCGAATCTCATCACAACAATGCCGCCAACAGTTTCACCTTCCCCATTTAATTCCGCAATGCCTCGACGCATTTGTGGTCCCGCACCAATATCCGCGACATCTTTTAATAACAGTGGCGTGCCATTTTGATTAACCCCCAATGGAATATTTCTAAGATCTTCTTCACTTTGTATATAGCCAGTGGCTCGAACCATATATTCTGCCTCTGCCATTTCCACCACTGATGCTCCAATTTCTTGGTTGCCACGCTTTATTGCCATCTGAATATGTTGCAGCGGTATTCCGAAGGCTCGCAATTTTTCTGGATCGACTCGGATTTGATATTGTTTGACCATTCCACCGACCGACGCGACTTCTGAAACGCCAGCAACAGTTTGTAGTTCATATTTTAAATACCAATCTTGCAAAGTTCTTAATTGGCTTATATCATTTTTGCCCGTTCGATCAACAAGCGAATAAAGATACACCCATCCAACGCCTGTGGCATCAGGACCAAGTTGCGGTTTAGCTGCAGCAGGGAGTGATGGCGCGACTTGACTTAAATATTCGAGTACCCGGCTTCGAGCCCAGTAGAGATCGGTTTTTTCATCGAAAATAATATAAACGTATGAATCACCAAAAAATGAAAAACCTCTGACCGTAACAGCTCCGGGTACGGAAAGCATTGCTGTCGTTAATGGATAGGTCACTTGGTCTTCTACAACTTGCGGAGCTTGTCCAGGATAACTTGTCTTAATAATAACCTGTACATCTGACAAATCGGGAATAGCATCAACCGGGGTATTCTTCACCGAATAGATGCCAACGCCAATCAACATAACGGTTGCGAGCAAAACGAAAAAGCGATTAGCAATCGACCAATGAATAATTGATTTAATCATGTGCTATTCTCCTATTGATTATCATCGGATGCAGCTTTTATCGATTGTGGATAGATTTCCGTAATAACAAAATCACCGTCCAGAATATTGAATACGAACTGAATCCGCATACCTTTTTCTAATCCTGCAAGGTCGAGAGATTCATCGACCACAAAATCCATGGTCGCGGCAGGTCTACCCCATTTTTCTATTGCGTCACGGCTAATATTTAGCATACGGTGTTCAAACATGATCTTGTTGATCACACCTTCTACCTCAGCAGACATAATTTCATCATTAGTATTTATTTCTGGCTCCAGAGGATGGTGCATTCGTTTAAAATCTGAAGACTTGCTCGATTCTGAATCCAATAAAAACTGCGCTGACGAAACTACCAGCTCACCTTCATCAATCCCTGCCAGTATTTCCGCTGACTCTTCATCATATCGTCCGACTTTTACCTTGACTGATTTGAATCGACCTTCGCCCAGCGCCAAAACTACCCGATCAGAATTACCCGAGCGTATCACCGCCTCTCGTGGAACTAACAAACTTTTTGCTTCGGATGTCGGATGAATTTCTACCTGGGCAAACATATTCGGCTTTAGTTGTTTGTTTTTGTTTTTGAAACGTAATCTAACTTTGAGGGTTCGAGTTTTTGGATTAAGTGTTGGATAAACATAGTCCACCTTGCCTTGCCACTCTGTGCCCGGTAGGTAATCCAAAGTCATCGTCACAGGCAAACCTAACCTGATTTCTGATGACTGACTTTCAAACACCTCAGCTTCAACCCAAACTTGGTCGAGCATACCAATCGACATGATTGTTGTCCCTGGCTTCACATAAAAACCTTCGCGAATATTCAAATTATCGATAACACCACTTTGTGGAGCAAAAAAAGAAACTGTCTGTGTAATCTTTCGATTTTTCTTTAAACCGGCTATCACCTTTTTTGGTAACTGTAGTGCTAATAGTCTTTCTTCAGCGGCTTTAATTAGGCGACTATTTTTTCGCTCTAACGCTAGTACAAATTCTTCTTGAGCATTAACCAATGCTGGTGAATAAATCTCATATAGAGGCTGTCCCTTTTTCACTGGGTCGCCAGATGATTTCACATAAAGTTTTTCAATCCAGCCCTCTACTCTTGGATGAATATGTACCAATAAATCTTCATCGTAAGTCACATACCCGACAGTTTTTATTTTAGGGAGTAATGATCTATACTCAGTTTTAGCGGTTCTCACTCCTAAGTTATTAACCACTTCTGGTGAAACTCTGATTATTCCTGGTCCACTTTCTGCACCTGTGTCACCATCCTCATAAACCGGAACCAAATCCATCCCCATCGGTGATTTACCCGGCTTATCGCGTCTGTAGTTATCATCCATCGGCGCAACCCAGTAAAGGACTTTTTTCTCAGTACCCTGCTCCGTAGAATCACTATTTTGTGGTGCGAAATCAAATAGTAAAAAGATAAAGGAAGTCAGCAAGATACCCACAACTCCGCCAACAATTAGTGATTGATTAATATTTAATTGCTTGCTCATTTTAACTCTCCTAAAAAATCACTTTGAGTTACTTTCTGACTTATAATATCTTGGTAGTTATTCATAAAATAATAATTTAATTGCACAATATTTTTTTGAATATCGACGTCTATTGCTAACGCATCGATCGTCGCGTTAAGTTCAGCTATTTTTGAACGTACCACCTCAGCGAAATCTCCATCGTCGTTTGTATACGCCGTTAAAGATGCTTCAACCTGATCATGCATTTGCGGTAAAAGTTTGCCACTATATAAATTTCGCCTTTCTATTAAACGATTTAATTGCGCTCGATAACCTTCTACGGACGCAATCATTTTCCTGAGTGCCATCCATTTGTTGGTTTTAATCGCAGAAGATTCTGATATCGCCGATCGCACTTGCTTGTCTTGGCGATTCGCAGTAAACAAGGGTATATCAAAGGACAAACCAACAGAAAATAGATCGGCTCTTTCTCGACCTAGCGCATCATCTGCGCGATATCCATATCCAGCCGATATTCCCCAGGCAGGCTTATAATTTTGCTTGGCCAATTTGATTCCGTTTTGACTGACTTTTATTTTTTGTTCCAGCGCCATCAACGCTGGGTGATCAAATAAATACTCTGAAAGCTTTTGCGATGAAAGCTTGTTGTTTGTTAGCAAATCCTCTGGAAAGAACTTTTTAACACTTGGAAGTTGTTCACTGACGATCAATTGCGCGGATTTTTTATGTCGGGGTAAACCATCAGAATCTTGTAGATATTCAGTCAAAAACAAATCTTCAATCCACTCAGAAAGTCGCTGTATTCCAACCTCTTGCTGCTGTTTTAGACGCACTAAACGATCATCAAGCCGAGTCAGTTCTAATTGCGCTCTTACAATATCTTGCTGACGGGTTTTACCGAGAGCCGAGGCATAACTTGCTTGCGCAATGTCGGCGAGCTGTTCAAATAACGCACGATCTTTATCGATTAAAACAATGCTTTGCTGAGCTTTATAGACATCTAACCACATCTCTGCCACCTTTACTGTCAGTCTTGCCTTACGATCTTCTCGCAGGAAAGGAAATTCCTCTGACATTAGTTTGAGCTGTTGTTGCTTGATTTCTAAGCTGTCACCACGTGGTATCATTTGAGATACACCCACTTTAAATTGGGTCATCATTTCTTGATCGAACTGAAAAGTTTCAGCAGCAATATTGGCAATACCGAGTGAAACTTTTGGATCGGGTAATGTTCCCGCTGCAATACTCATTGATTCCAGCGAATCCTGCTGATATTTGCTTGCCTGCAACCAAGGATCGTAGCTAACAGCAGCTAAGATAGCTCTGTCGAGGGTCAGTTTTGGGGGGCTATTTGTCACTTGAGCCATCAACGGCTGAAAAACGCCAATCAACAAAAAGCTCGTCAGTGTAATGCGGACAATCAATGCCCAATTAATATATTTATTCATTTATAGACCAGATCAACTTTTGTCAATACGCATAACGCGTAAATTCAAATAGTTTATTTATTAGAAATTATGAGAATAATTTTCTCGCTAACGAAAACTTTAAACGATAGAGGGATCTATCCTAGGTTAGCTAGCAATCGGAGGTCTATAAAGTGAACTTGGCGTTCGAGCAATGGACATATTAGCGTCCAAAATATTAGGAGTGGTTGAAAAAACCAGTGTATTACTTTCAAATATGGAAAATAATGCCAACGAAAGACAGCTAGTCATCGAGCAACCACCACCTTTGTCGCAGCAATCCATGTTAGTTTCAGATTCATTCATAATCGAACTCATTATATGAGCTGAATGAGCCATTTCCGACATGTCGCCTTGAGGACTCGCATCGTCGGATTGGCTGTTAGTATTTTGCATATTCATATGACAAACAGAAAATGCAGACGACGCAGAGACTTGACCAACAAAGATCAAAAGCAGCATCACAACCAATTTCAGCTTGTTTCTTGAATAAGACATCTTTACCAATTTTCTAGAATTTTGACTAATACATCAATTAAGATACACGAAATAACAGAAAGTTTCATCTCGTAGTCGCAATTATTTCTTTTAATATCTTGATTTCTTCACCTTTAAATCAAAATAATCGGGACTTCGACTTTTAATTTTTTGTCGACTGATAGCTGGCAAGCTAGACGATAACCTTCTTTTAACTCGTCTTCATCTAAAATATCATGTTCAGATAGATCGCTCTTTCCACCATTATTAATCAGCTTAACTCTACAAAGACCGCAGACGCCACCACCACCGCAAGCAGAATCTAACTCAATATCTTGTTCGAGAAGCGAATCCATTAACCTCATATTTTTTTCTACATTTATTATTTTACTTTTACTCTGTGAATCAACAAGCGTTACAACAATATCTTTTTGCAAACGAAATGTGTTTATCAAATTAATGAAACCTTGCTTTGAAAAACTCGAATAAATAAGTAAAATGCCAGAAAAAGAAAAGAAAAGCATGATCAGTGCCGCGACAACAATTAGTGCGTGATTGAAATCCCCTCGTTGACCATAATCCATAAAATGCAGCATCATGAAAAAATCAAACACTCGCCAACTATCAGTTCTTATTCCTTGGTATTCGCCGGTTTTTGTAGAAAAATAAATATGAGAGCCAAATTCATCATCAAAAATAACCTGCCAACTCGGAAGCGAAAAAGCTCTATTTTCATCGGTTTTACTTTCAATTAAATTGATCTGCTTAATTTGACCACTACCGGTATAATTTTTTTGTGCCATTTCATTGATTAACTGCTCATCAATAGCAATTGTATTTTTTGATTCTGATTCTAATACCAATATTTGTTTTTCCAGCACTACTTTAAACACAGGTCGATTTAGCAAAAAGATCTGCGAGACTTCTAAGGCATTTGGATAAATCTGCAGAACTTCAGAAAAATTTTCCGACTCGGTAATTTCTGCGGGTTGATTATTTTTATAAATGAACGCTCCGTTAACAGCGCGATGGTCGATAAAACTAAAAACAATCCCACTCACTAACCACAAAATCAACTGAATGCCGATCAATAAAGCCATCCATTTATGTAATCGTTTAAATTGATTTATAAAACTCATTCGGTTGTCGCTCCTTTAATACGATAAAAGAGTAACCAGGTGCCAAATAAAGCCATCAATAAACTTGTAATACTAAATACTCGGAAAAGCCATCCAGAAAAACCATCACTATCCCAAAACTCCATAATATGCAGCAACCATAAAAAATCGAATATCCGCCATAAGTCACTTCGTTTGGATATTAAGCGTCCACTTTGCGGATGAAAATAAAGTGTCGAATTTAAGGCATCATCAAATTGAACCTGCCATACCGATTGCTTTCGCCCCCCAATTTCACTCGGATATTTCTCGAGTAATTCAATTTTTGAAATTACAGCATCGCCAGCATAAATTTTTAAAGTATTATTTTGAATCGCTGCTTTTGACAAGTTGGCTTTTTCTTCTCCGGTAAACCCATCAACGATTAGGGTTGATGTTTTGGTGCGTATTTCATAAACCGGATGATCAAAGTAAACTTTGAGTTTAATCGAATGAATTGGAGTATTCTCCTGGATTAGCGCTGATGATATTGGCTGAAGTTTAGTCGCATCGATAGATTGTGGTTTTTGCAGGTTAACTAAGTGATCGCCATGAATAATATCTAGATCCACAAAGACCATATACAACCCACTTATCGACCAGATCAATACCTGAACACCAGCAAACAATGCAAACCATTTATGGGTTTTACGCAACCAAAATACTCGTTTCATCATTGGATTTTAACTAACCGACTAAAGACTTGGATAATAACTGATCCTTGCACGCTACGCCAAAAACTCGCTGACTTTGCTCGATTTTAGCCTGATTTAGATGTTATTTGTCACCTTTATGGTAAAATCGACGCAGTTTACTAAGCTATATGCATCTTATTGTTAATCTAGATTATTTAATCGCCACTTTGACCTTCATTCAAGAGGATATAAAAATGAAACAACCTGTTCGCGTAACAGTTACTGGAGCCGCTGGGCAAATTTGTTATTCACTTCTTTTCCGTATCGCATCTGGCGAAATGTTAGGTAATGATCAACCTGTTATCTTGCAATTGTTAGAAATAACGCCCGCTCTAAAAGTGTTAGAAGCAGTCAAGATGGAACTTAACGATTGTGCTTTTCCATTGTTGCAAGATGTGATTTGTACTGACGATGCTAAGATAGCATTCACTGGATCGGATTATGGTCTGATGGTGGGCGCTAAACCTCGTGGACCAGGTATGGAGCGAGCTGATTTGTTAAAAGATAATGGCCAGATTTTTAGCACCTTGGGCAAAGTGATCAACGAAGTTGCTAACCCTCAAATGAAAATTTGTGTAGTAGGAAATCCAGCAAATACCAATGCCTATATTTTAATGAAAAATGCACCGAACCTAAATCCTCGAAATATCAGTGCACTAATGCGACTCGATCATAATCGTGCTATTTATCAGCTCGCTGAGAAAACTGACAAACCAATGACTTCCATTAAGAAAATGACAATTTGGGGAAATCACTCAACCACTCAAGTACCTGACATCTCCCACACCACAATTGATGGCGAAGCTGCTCCAGGAATGGTTGACGCTTCTTGGGCAAATGATGAGTTTATTCCAAAAGTTGCCAAACGCGGCGCAGAAGTTATTGCAGCGCGCGGCTCATCCTCAGCAGCATCAGCGGCTAATGGCGTGATTGATCATGTAAGAACCTGGGTATTGGGTACTGAAGAAGGTGATTGGGCGTCAATGGCCGTTTGCTCAGACGGCTCTTACGGAATCGAAGAGGGATTAATTTATTCTTATCCTGTAACTTGTAAAGATGGCGAATGGGCAATTGTCACAGGGCTAGAAAACAGTGAATTCATTACAGAAAAAATGAAAGCCTCAGAAAAAGAGCTTCAAGAAGAAGCGCAAACTTGCTCTGATTTATTTTAAACTTCAATCTATAATCAACCGGTGCCTATAATAAAAACACTATTAAAATAGATACTGGCTAAAATTTAAAATAGGGCTTCATTGCCCTATTTTATTGACAACTTCACAATAATTCGATTAAAAAACTTTGACGGAACAAAACTATGACAAATCAAACGCCTTATGACGCCCCGGAAAGCAATGTGCTCGACTCCAATAATATGAGTTATGCCAACACGGTTTTCTTTTCTACCAGTCAGCGATTGGGTCGGTTGCGATGGCTGGTTTACGGAATCGCTGCTAATTTCGGGTTAACCTTCGTTATCGGGATCGCAGCAGCCATCCTTGTGCCTTTGTTTTCAGCTGCGTATCAAAGCCAAAATAGCTTTGGTATGGTGGGGATCGTCGGCGGTGGAATGGTCGTTCTGGTTTACGTCGCGATATTTGCTGTTAGCATTATCCTGAATCGCAGGAGACTGCATGATCTTGAGCAGTCAGGTTGGTTAACATTACTTATTTTTGTCCCATTGGTTAACTTCTTTTTTGGATTGTACCTTTTATTTGCACCCGGTACTCAAGGTGAAAATCGATATGGTTTGAAACCCAAACCTAATTCGGTGGGACTATGGGTTATCGGTTTAATACTACCCGTTTTCCTAATCGGGATCATCGCAGCGATTGCAATACCAGCTTATCAGGATTATGTTAATTCAGCAGGGATTCACTGATCTGTTTTACTGGGCTGTCTTGGTTAGTGACTCTAAACGATCAGCAATTACCTGATTAGCGGTGATCGCATCATATAAGATTTTTAAACTAACTGGTTTTGAAATATGTGCGTCCATTCCTGATTCTGATGACGCTTTTTTATGATCATCCAGGGCATGTGCTGTTAGAGCAAATATGGGAATTCGACTCTTCTCATTTTCGATTTCCCACTCCCTAATTCTCTTTGAAGCATCATATCCATCCATAATTGGCATATCACAATCCATCAATACAAAATCCAAATTATGATATTGTTCTTTAACATAAGCTAATGCTTCTTTACCATTTTCCACCAAATCGCAGTTTAAACCGAAAACAGCCAGCATCTTTTTTATGACCAACTGATTCACTTTATTATCTTCAGCTATTAAAATATTGAGTCCTTTAAATTTGTCAGCGTACTGAGTATTTTTGGACAAACCATCACTTTTAGATTCGTCAACCGCTTGCTTAAGTTGTTGCGATGACGGCTCGTCAGTTTGGATTGTAAACCAAAAGGTCGCTCCTTTTGATAATTCGCTGTTGATTCCTATTTCGCCATTCATTAACTCAACGAGCCGCCGACAAATACTCAAACCTAAACCAGTACCGCCATATTTTCTGGTGGTCGAGCCATCCGCTTGAGAAAAAGAAGTAAAAAGATTTTTTTGCTGTTCTTGGGAAATTCCGATCCCGGTATCAACCACTTCAAATTTTATAATCGGCTTCTTAGCATCCCATTCGTCAACAACTGGTAAACTCACTTTAAGAACAATTTGCCCTTGCTCGGTAAATTTAAGAGCATTGCCAATTAAATTCAATAGGATTTGTTTCAATCGATTTACATCGCTTACAATGTATTTAGGAACATCGACATCCAACTGGAGACTGATAAGAATATTTTTTTCTTGCGCCAGAACATAAAAATTATCAATCATTTCTTTGCAAAGCATTTTCAGATCGAAACTTTGTTTTTCAATCAGCATCTTACCCGCTTCAATCTTAGAAAAATCAAGAATATTATTAACAATATTCAGTAAAGACCTTCCAGAGTTTTTTATAACTTTAAGATGATTAAACTGCTCTCTATTCAAAGCTGTTTCCCAAAGCAGCTCCGTCATACCGAGTATACCGTTTAACGGCGTTCTAATCTCATGACTCATCACCGCAAGGAAGCTACTTTTAGTTTTACTTTGGGCTTGCGCTAGAAGCACTTCTTCTCTTGCAGTAATGATTTTATTTTGGGCATCAATTTCTTCTTCTTTTCTTTTTAAGTCGAGTTGCAAATACTTTTCATGTTCTAGCTGAGATTCTTTTTCAAAACGCAAAGCTTCTTTTTTAACTTGTATTCTTTTTCTTCTTTCATAATTGATTCGATCGGCGAGTGCAAATGACATAAGCAAAACAGAAACAATATTTGTCAGGCGGCTTGCTTCTTCGGTAAAGATATTTCGCGGTATAACACCCATTTTACTTACTGCAAGCATTATTACGGATAACAGAAATAATATCCAAGACCATAGAAAAAATCGCGCAAAAGTCATTCCTCTGCGTAAAGCTGTAACGTTGACTAATAATGCAACCACAGTGAACGGAATGGCCATTAATGTTATGCCAATAACGGAATAACGGTACTCGGTAAAGGGCGACATAAGAGCAAGCGACAAACAGACATACACAATGACTCTTAACGCATAATACTGAGAAATACTAAACTTCTTAACATTGATAAATTCTGCAATAAAAATACAGGATGTGGCGTAAACAAGTACATTTGAAAATGGAATAGCCCAGTGGTTTATCCACTCAGCATCGGGCCAGATATATTGAAATCCAAACCCGTTTAAGGTGGTATAAAAAAATATGCTGCTCAAGATGTAAAGAGAGAAATATAAATAAGATCTTTCTCTTAGCGATAAAAATAAAATGATGTTATAGATCGACATCACTAGCATGATGCCAAAATAAGCGCCCCAACCTAATGATTTATGGTGTTCACTCACATCATGTTGTTTAGCGGATCTGACAAAAATAGGAAATTGAAGGCTTCCCTTATTGGTAATACGCAAATAAACAGTAGTATTTGCATTTTGCAATAACTCGAAAGGAACAACAAAGGTTCGATTAAAAATTTCTCGATTATCAAACGGATATTCATCGCCAAATACATATTTCTCGCTAAGCTCCGAATCTCGTTTGAAAAAAATTCTAATATCGTCAAGCGCTGAATTTTCGATGTTTAGCATAAACGAAGTATTAGCGCTGCTCGAATTTGTTAGCGCTAGCCGCATCCAATAAGCCTTTTTGCTATAGCCAAAGCTTGGAATTTCGGCAGACTGGCGTACCCACTTGTCTTCTTCGAACTCTAATATCTCGCTAAAAATAAGCGAGGTACTGATATCCTCATACAAACTTATCCCTTTGCCAAGCGCAATATCTCCCGCCTGGGTGGCGAGATCAATCCTCACTAGATCATTTTCTGTAACTTTGTTTGAAGCAAAAGAATCTTGGGAATAACTATTCTCTGAAAGAAACAATACTCCAACAACAAACAAAAACCAAACTGACAGCTTAAATAACGGATTCAACACTTTTACTTTTTTAATTTCAGAGCACCTCTTTACAAATCAACGCAGAGGATTACACTAAGTCACCTCAAATCTGGTAGCTAAATTCTTTATAACCTATATTTTAGTCGAAATTCGACTCTTTGCCGAGGCGTATCACTCAGCGACAATAAATTTACTGTGATCGATCTCATATTCAGGTTTTTCACCCGTTTTTTTGTTTCCTTTTAGATAGAACTCCATCCAACGCATTAACCTCATCGAATAATCTAGCTGGGCTGCGGTCTTTTTATTTCCGTGTCCTTCATCAGGGTAGAAAACCAACCTTACAGGCGTATCAGTTCGTGTTTTGATATATCGGTACAATTCCATCGATTGACTTGGATGAACACGCGTATCACTATCTCCATGCATAATCAGAATCGGAGTTTTAGCTTTATCCGTGTGATAAATAGGACTTCGCTCTAACATCCACTGCCATTTCTCCCATGGGTAATTTCTAGCATGAACATTATGCATTTCTTTAGGGATATCGGTCGTACCAAATTTTGAAAGCTGATTGCTAATGCCGACAAACATAACGCTCGCCGCAAAATGTTCGCTCAACGCCGTGGCTGCCCATGCCGATGCATAACCACCATAAGAACCGCCTGTTATTCCCACTCGTTTCTTATCAACAATACCCATGTTGCTCAAATGAGTAATGGCATCGACTAAATCATTAAATTCTCCACCGGCATAATCAGCTTGCCCTAATTTTGAAAACTCAACCCCTCTACCCGTACTGCCTCGGTAATTAGGCAAAAAAACTGCAAAACCATTTGCTGCTGCGTACTTAATTGGATAGCTATATTTGTCTAACCAACCATCACTAACATGACTTTCTGGACCACCGTGTACCATCATAATTAATGGATAGCGTTTTCGCTTTTTGTAATTGCCTGGATAAATTAAAACACCTTGTAGATCGACTCCATCTCTCGCTTTATAGTTGACTGTTTCTTGCTTTGGTATTTTTATATCTTTAAGCCATGGATTAACATTGGTCAAACGTTTAATTTTATTATTCGTTAAATGCACCACTTCTTTTGGATGAGAATCACTACTGCCAATACCCAGCAGTATTTTTCCAGATGAATCAGCGTCTAAGTCACTGATAACTTCATTAGTATTTTGAAGCATAGGAGTGACTGAGCCGCTATCTAAATTTAAAACAGAAATCTCACTTTTTGTTCCTACATGACCTAAATAAGCAAGTTGATAATCACTAAGCCATTGCAAACCTTTAACGTGCCCCGCATAATTTTCCATAGACTTGATAATTTTGCCATTACTACTTTTTGCGATGATTAATCTACCTGCTGATGGGTCATTAATATTTTGCGCACCGATTAGCGCGATATACTGTCCGTCATTTGACCAACTAGCATTACCCAATTTACCTTCAGTCTTAATTGAATTTAGTAATTTACCGCTTTGATTATAAATACGATATTGTGAGGCAACATATTTATCATCTACTAATGCGGTCGGTGCAACTCTGAGTAGTAATTGATCATTTTTCGGGTGATACTGAATAGATAAAACATGATCATCAATTTCTAATTTTGAGTGGGGTAGCGTTTTATCATTTAAATCAACCAAATAGGCGTTAGTTATTTTCTTAGACTCTTCGTAAACCTTGGCTTTAAACCCTTTTTTCTTAGTCTTCTCTTCGGACTTATCACTCTTGAGTTTGGCTAGATAAACCAGTTTGCTTTCATCAGTATTGACAGTAAACTCAGCGATATCCGCTCCAGCAGTCACCACCTTTTCAGCTTCACCACCATCAACCGCGATCCGATAAATTCCAGCATGGGTATCTTTATTTCTTTTGGTAATAAAATAAATAAATCGACTTCCCGAGCCCCAAGCAACTTTATTGACATTTTTTTTACCTGTAATGAATCCCCGTGAATGACCTTCAATGTCGGTTACGTGAAGTTCAGTATAAGGCTTGCCATCATCGTCTTTATAAGTTTCTCTGGGGACTACTTTCGTATAAGCTATATATTTTCCATCCGGCGATATTTCCGTGGAGTCAACATGAGAAGTTTCGACAGTTTGCTTAAGTGTTATGGGTTGTAATTTGGCAAGAATATTTGTCGCAAAAAGACAACTTATTAACACTAAAAAATTGACCAGTAATTTCATCATTTTCGTCTCTCATTTATTTCTAAGAATTAATCTAGTTCGGGGATTACGAGTTCATTTATCCAATTGAAATTCGGATCACCTAAGACCAAAAAAAACGGATTTAATAGTGATTCTTTTTGATTGTAAGTCATATCAGAAAAATCCAATTGGACTATTTTTCCGCCTGCTTGCTCAACGATAGCTTGTGCTGCAGCAGTATCCCATTCTGAAGTCAAAGCTAATCGAGGATAAAGATCTGCAGCGCCTTCAGCCACCATACACATTTTCAGGGAACTTCCGCGACTGGTAAGATCATAACTCGCAAAATTCTGGCAAAGTGTTTCAACTTTATCTAAACCGTGCCGTCGACTTGCAACCACCGTAAAGTGATCTTTACCGTCTTTTTGTTTTAGACTACGAACTTTAATTGATTGCGCTTGTTGATTTTTTTCTTGTTTAAATGCGCCGATACCTTCAGCAGCATAATAAACGACATCAGCAACGGGTACATAAATAACTCCGAGCAATGGCTTACCTTCTTTTTGCAAAGCTATGTTAACCGTAAATTCTCCGTTTCTGGCAATAAATTCCTTAGTTCCATCCAAAGGATCAATAATAAAACATTGTTGCCAACTTTTTCTTTGATCAAATTCAATTCCGGTACTTTCTTCTGATAGACACGGAATTTCCGGGTATTTTTCTTCTAAAAAGTCGACAATAATATTGTGCGCAGCCAGATCCGCTTTGGTAAGCGGCGAATCATCTCCTTTGATTTGAATATCAAAATCCTCACTATTATAAATTTCGAGTATTTTATCTCCAGCTTGTTTAGCGATCTGAATAACATCATCGAGTAGTTTTTGCATTGATCATCTCTTATTTTTGATTAAAATTTGCCTGGCTAAAAATAGCGCTGCAATAGACCGTGCTTCGGTAAAATCTGGCTGTGCTAATAAAGAATCAATATCATTAATAGCCCACTTCACCAACTCAAGGGGTTCTGGCTCATCACCTTCGAGACTTTGAGGATATAAATCCTCTGCCATCACTAAGTTCATCGAATGAGTCAAATAACCCGGAGCTAAAGTCATTTTTTTCATCGGGTGAATAGTTTTTGCACCGTATCCAATTTCTTCTTTTAACTCTCGATTTGCAGCTTGGTCTACCGTTTCTTCCGTTTCCATTAAACCTTTTGGAAAGGCAAGCTGGTAGTCATTAGTTCCAGCCGAATATTCACGGATCAGCAAAAAGTGAGTATGATTTAAAATGGGTACAATCATTACTGCACCATTAGAACCCGCGACTAAGCGCTCGTAAGTACGTTTTTCACCGTTAGAAAAAACTAGATCTAGCTCTTCCACCTTAAACAGTCTTGTTTTAGCGATCTTTTGTGATCGAGTGATTTTTGGTAGAAGTTTAGCTTTTGATGGATGATTCATAAGCTTATACTATTTAGGCTCGGTTTGAGGTTTTAACAGATTAACTGACTAAAATCATGAATACCAGTGAATGGCGAACATTTTATCGCTTCTTTTTGCGAGTCTGGCGTCGCAACCCCTAAAACATAACCGATGCCATAATTCTTCGCTGAGCGTAAAATTGTTGGGCTGTCATCGATAAAAAGACTACGTTTAGGATTTATATTATATTCGCGAGTTAATATTTCCCAATATTCTTGTTCTTCTTTGGGGTGACCTATATCGTGCGAGCTGGACAAGGCAAAAAAGTAGCGGCTGAAATCTGCTCGCAATAGTTTTAATTCTATCGCTTTTGGATGAGCATTGGTTGCTAAAATTATCTTTTTATCCAGGCTTTTAATAAAGCGCAAGAACTCTATCGCATTATTTCTAAATCCTATTTTGTGATCAACTTCAGATTTTAATTTTACGATATCAAGATCGAGTTTTTCTTGCCAATAGTCTAAACAATACCAATTTAATGTTCCTTTTACCGCTTGCGAGAACTCTTTTAATTGCTTTTCACTTTCATTCAGAGAAATGGAATGTTTTTGCGAATAATGAAGGGGAAGGTATTCTAACCAAAAATGATTATCATAGTGCAAATCTAACAATGTACCATCCATATCCAACAGAACTGTGTCGATTTTTTCCCATGGTAAAGATATGGCGTTGTAATCGGATGACATAGATAAAACTTCGTAAAAAATTAAAATATTTTCTTTTTAAACTGAATGGGCAAACGTCCGTTCTGTACTTTTCCATTAGCAAATAACGAAAATGCCGAATAAATTGCTTTTTCGCTACTGGCCGCAATGCTACCGTTAAACTCAAACATACCGTTGTTTGTGATATTTATTTTACCATCCATATCCAGCTTGTTTTTTTGATTCTTCTTAATGGTACCTGTTATAAGCTTCTTTTCCAGATCTGTATCCCATATGATTTGAAAATTTCCCAATTCATATTTTTTGGCAGCAATACTAACACTCGCTCCTTTCCAGCTGGTCTCGCCAGTCATTATAATCGGTTTTTTATCTACTAGTTGAGCTGAAAGCTCATTAGTTAAAAACTTTCCATTTAATTCTATGCCTGGAAAGGGGAGATATCTTTCAAAGTTAAGCGCTGAAATTTCGATATTGCCATCAGATATGGCAATGCTATTCTGATCAGCTATGCCAAAAGAAAGGTCTCCTTTAATATCACCTTTGTTAATCTTTGCAGAACCGCCAATTGTCCCAGAAAGTAACGCAAAAACACTTAAATCATAGTCTATATTCTTTAAAGCCCAATCCTTGATTTCCAATAGATCGATTCTTCCTGACCAAATACTTCCTTGCATACCGCTTATACTTAAGTCGTTACTTTCAGGAATAAAGTTTTCTGCCAGCCTGACAGGCGCAAAAACAATAACCAGCACTAGAAACAAAAGGGTCAAAATAATTATTTTCTTTTTCATATTTTTTTCAGCTATTAAGGTCTGAGTTTTTATTTTATTAATTTGACATTTATACTGGTAATGCCGTCTCGATCAACACTTCGCACATTGACGCTGGTAACAGTTATTCCATGCTTTGATTCTATTTCCGCCACCCAACTTAGAAAAGAATCAAAAGAAACATTGTCGAACCAAACCTGCATTTCGCTTGGGCTTTTACTATCTCGCCTGGACACTGCTAGACCATATTTATTCGTGGTACTATTGACCACCGATGAAAGCGGTAACGAGCTATTACTTGTCTGCGCTCTTCCCTTACTCGATCTGATGAGAGAAACTTGTTTTTTCATCCAATCAACTGTTTTTTGTTTCGCGGCTACGTCCTTTTTTAATTTAGCCGCCGACTCATTGACAGGATTAATCAAAAGGAAATATAAAATAAAGATAGAAAAAGCGACAGCGGTCACAATGGTAATTTTTTGATCTTTTTCATCAAGCGTAAAAAACCAGGCTTTTATTTGTTCCATATTTTTTCCTACAACAATTTTACTTTTGTTTAAGCTTTTACTTTACGACAGTTAACCGACTGGAATAACCTTCGCCACGTTGCGTTTCTGAAGATTTTTCAACTTGATGACCGTTCGCCCGCAAGGATTCCGCATATTGATCTAAAACAGTTAGGTCAGACGCGATCACATCCAACCTTAGTTCACTTCGGGTGTGATCATAACTAATATTAGTGGGATAGATTTTGGATAAGTCTTTGAGTTGCTTACTAGTCGAACTGAGTAAACTTAAAAAGTCACTATCGCCTGACCCCGTTCCTAACGAATTAACATATATTTTCATACTTTTTTCAGGGTTTCTGACTTTTTTAGTATTCGGGAAAGCCTGCTTATAAAGCGTTATTTTTTGCTCATCTAGTTGTTCTTTTTTTTCTGCCAAAGTATAGATATTGGCACCTTGATAAAACAAATGAGTTAACAGCATAAATCCAGCAATAGTCGCAACTTTAACCACAAAGTCTTTCAGCTTTGAATTTTCTTTTTTCGGTTCATACTCTGCTTGCAATAGGTTGATTGCTGAAGCATTTTGCGCTAATACCCACTCATAAATATCATCAACATGATGGAATTCGGATGCAAAACGTCCAACGGGTAATTGGTGAATAAATACATCGACTGGGTTTTCTGAAAAAATATCTAATTGCACTGCAATTGGCAACTCTTCATCTTCAACGTTAGTGATTTGTTTTTGGACTAACCAACTATAATCGTCTGGATGGCAGTGCCAACGGTTATTATCAGAATCAACACTCAAGCATTGTGACTCACTAACGACCAGTTTAATTCCTTCCTCGGGCGGCTCAATCAGATCAATATCCAGGAATATTTCATTCAATCTTATTTCGGCACTAGTAAACAAATCAACTAGACTATCTAAATAATCTCGTTCGATAGCTCTTACCTGCAAACCATTTTTATCTGACTTATCTGCAAAAGCAAAAAATAACTCTTCGACCGATATTGCTACTTCGTCTTCAAGCATATAAGGTACCGCTTTTCGGAGTAGACGCTGCGCTTTATTTGGCACATCAACCTGGGCGGCGGTAATATCTGTAGCAGAAAGAACCAAACTAATTCCAGTAGAGGTCGCCATTTCAGCTAAACAGGCAAGATCTGCTTTGAGTAACTCACTACTTTCAATTTGATAGCTATCACTTAACTGATTGTTCAGCGGCGCATTTTCTTTTTCACCTGTAACCTTCCAGATAAAAGATAAATCATTTTTTTCGCCCCAAAATAATACTAACTTTGTCATTATTCTTTTCCAAAATACCGGGATACAACTTTAAAATTGTTGTTTTCCTCTTTTACAAAAAGTGTTTTCATATAGACTTTTGTATTGTCAATTTCTGCTTTCGAATCCATTAAAAAATAGCTGCTGGTCACATCAATTCTTTGCTTAAGATGTTTTTTCACTGTTTTCGCCGATCCAACCTTATCCCAAAACTCTTGCATTTCGTAACCTTTTTCAGGGCGTTCAGAAATTAATTTATTGACTTCGTTTTGATTAATTTTTCCGCCTAATGCCGCGTAAAGCAACTCTGCTTTTTCCATAGGGATTGTGTTGACGTTTAGCTTATTATTTTTTTCATCAGGGAGAACGCACACGTAATGTCGAAGTCTCTCATAAGTTTTTTTATCAAAAGATTTTATTGCTCTCAGCTCACTAACATGGGCTATGGGCCCATTTGCTGTTAAGTAAGGAATCTCTAAACCCTGATAATAAAGATCTTCAACGCCATCAGGACCACTTGGGGTTAAATCTGAATCGACCCAGTCCCTAGCTGCAGCGGCCAATGCTGAAGGTTGCACCTCTGAATTATCGATAATTTTTTCTAACAAAGTGGTTAGTATTTCTTCACTAGTAGTCACCTGATTTTGATCTGCACCTAACGGACTTAAGCCACCACCTGAACTTGGATTTCCTTTAGTTCCTTTAGTTCCTTTATCAATAACAGAAAGTGAATTCAAATTCAAACAGCTTTGCATATCTATAATTTTAGCACTCATCACCCCACCATCAATAGGAAAAGTAATATCTTGCTGCGCCCACTCTTGACCTAAATGAACCGTTTCTTCTTTTTGTAGTTCAAATGCCTTGCTTAAATAAATTTTCGCTAATTCTTCCATTCCATTCAGGTAAGAATAAGCTTGGTCACGGTGCATTAGATTACGGTTTAAGTTAGCTTGTCGCGTCACAGTTGTATTCACTTCAACCACTAGAATTGCGACAAAAACCACGACCAATAAAACGGTAACCAATACCGTGCCGGATTGCTTTTTTTGCCACTTGGTAAATTGAGATTTTAAGTTATGGTGACTCATAGAACTATATTTTTCCACCCGGACCGCCATTCTGACCGGATGGTTCTCTTTTATCTGATACCAGATAGATTCTTTCAACGATCCCTAAATCTTTTAATTCGAGTGAAATTTTTACCGCCACAGGTAAATTCACACTGCTACTGGGACTTAGAGTTTGACCATCATCAACGGGCCAATAATCAGTCCATTCTTCACCATCGAAAAATTCAGCTTTAATGCTTTCAACGTCATCCAATAAGACTCGAGCGAGCCCTTGATCTTCGGTCATACCATCAGGAAAAGCGTAACTAATTCTTTTTAGCCAGTTAGACTTTAAAACCGGATCATTTTTTAAATAGTCAGGTGGTACATCGTCCACAAGATAGGTTAGTTTTTCTAAGTTAGATCGTGGCAATTGCGCAGGATTACGTCTTCCTAATCGAGTAAAGCTAAGATGGGTTTTACCAATAGAATCATCACTCGTTAGATTATTTTTAACATCGCCAAATTCATCTCGAAAATTTCGTGGTGCTAGTTGCTGTATATCATTCGACAAAAAAAGGAAAGCTCTCTCGATCTGATTAAAACGTTCTCCTTGCTCCTGAATGTTCTTGTGTGCCGTAGTCGCACTATTCAATAATTCCATTGCACCAACACCGATTAAAGCGGCAATTGCCATAGCAACAATAATTTCTAGTAGTGTAAAACCATTTTGCTTAGAATTATTAGCAAACGAGTTCATTTTTTTATCGCCTTGTTGGCGATAAAACCAATAAAACTGGTTGTTTTTAACTCGTCATCTTCTTCTAGGCGTATCTCCACTTCGACTTGACGAAGATCTTTTTCAGTTGTTTTACTCACCGTTTGAATCCAATACCAAGTTCGGTTTGCCATTTCAGAACTTCCACGAGTTGTACCTACATTCGGCCAATCTTTTTCTAATCTTGTTTCCGCAAGCTTATTCATAGCCACCCAGTGAGCCACTGTTCTCTGACTTGCCGTTAATTGAGTTGATTGGTATTGGGTAATATTGGAAATAAGCCCCACTGCCGCCATTCCAAAAATAGCCATAGCGATTAGCACTTCTAATAAAGTGAACCCTTTGGTATTTGCTGGAGTGTCGACTTGTCTCATTGTTAATTTCTATTCTTTGTTTATTGGTCAGTTTTTTAGGAAGTTCTAGTAATCTCTCTCAAATTCTCGGTCAAGATCTTGAAATAAATTACCTTCTAGTGGTCCTTCATATTTTAAGTTGCCTGTCAGAAAACCTCTTACCCGATAAAACCTTATTTCTTCATTGTCTCTTTGCTCTACTTCAGCGACCGCAATACCGATTGAGAATTGATTTTGTTCCCCGCTCGATAAAAAATAAATTTGCGGGGGCTCAACTTTCTCTTGTTCGTCTTCATCTTCAAATATATCAACTTCTTCTTCAAATATTTCTACTTCATCATCGGAAGATGAAAATACATTTTCACCGTCAATAGTAAGGTTTATATCTAACCCTTCTGGAAATTCATGCTCACCCAATCCGGGTACATCTTCAATTAATTGCCAACGAGGTTCTGAGCGGTCATTAGATAACCCTTTTGAATCTGAAGAGTCACTTGAACCTTTAGATTGCTCTTGTTTTGATGACTCTTTTGATTCACTCGAACCTTTTCCGAACTTTCCTGATGATTCATCCGATTCATTTAGAACAAGAAATTGATAACCCTTTTCGTCAATGTTTAAACCATATTCTCTATTCAGAATAATCGATTGGTCACGAACTAATTCAATCGCTGCAACTAACCTTAAAACTTCCTGTTTAGCGAGTTTGTCCGAATCTTTTCCTAAATTGGGAAAAGCGACCGCCACCATAATTGCCATCACTGCCATGGCGATTAATATTTCTAATAAACTAAAGCCAGTTTGCTTACTCATTACTTTTCGAAAAATAATCTATTGAGTTTCGCCAGTTTTAAAAGCGCGCAGAATTTCATCTGCGTTCCAGTTACCTATATCTGCAGCTAAATCTTCGCCGCCCTCTTCACCGTCTGCACCCAACGAATAGATATCGTATTCACCAAACTCACCAGGGTAAGCATATTGATACGGATTCCCCCAAGGATCGAGCCCCAATTGTATATAGCCTTGTCTGGCATAATTCTTGGGTTCCGGTCGACTGGTTGGTTTTGTTTCTAGCGCTTCAATCCCTTGCTCTGTTGTTGGAAACATAAAATTATCAGCGCTGTACTGGATCAAGGCAGATTCAATCGCTTTGATGTCGGTTTTTATTTTGATCAAATTCGCTTCGTTGGTTTTACCAGCAAACTGGATCACCATTACGCCACCAAGAATGGCCATAATTGCCATCGCCACAAGAATTTCCAGTAAAGAAAAACCAGATTGCCTTTTCATAAATTGTCTTTTCATATATTACTCCTGCTAAATTTCCTATAAATCTTCAATCAAAAGATTAAAACATTTTCTACCACAGAGAACTCGGAGTTTATTGTACTCATTCACCAAGTCTTTTCTCCTTTTACTCTGTGCCTCTGTGGTGCAATTGCTTTATCTATTCCCCCCTTTTGCAAAGAGGGGTTAGGGGAGATTCAGAATATAACAGTAAATCCCCCTCAATCCCCCTTTCTAAAAGGGGGAAGCAATACTATGTCAAAGTATTACTCAATTCAAATACCGGCAACATAATCGCCAGTACAATGGTGAAAACAAATCCGCCCATAATTAAAATCATGATAGGACCTATCATATCCATCATCACGCTGACTAAATTGTCAAACTGGGTTTCTTGATTGTCTGCCGCGCGATCTAACATTTGCTCAAGCTCGCCCGAATTTTCACCACTTGCAATCATATGCAACATCATTGGTGGAAAATAACCACATTGTTGCAGTGAAACTTTCAACCCTGCACCTTCACTCACTCTCAGCGCGGCTTCTTTGACCGCATTTTTTAATTCGACATTTGACATAACGTCACCCGCAATTTTTAGACCCTCTAATAAAGGGACGCTACTCGCGTTTAAAATTGCTAAAGTCCTCGCAAATCTTGCGGCGTTTAGTCCTCGAATTACTTTTCCTAATAACCATGCTTTTATTTTCCAGCGATCCCAAATAAGTCTGAACTTTGCTTGTTTAAGCAACGTTTTAAATCCGATAATGAACAGTATAATTCCGACTAAGGTTAACAGTCCCCATGACTGAACATATTCACTAATATCTAGAAGCGCCTGAGTTAACCAAGGTAACTCTTGTCCCGACTGAACAAAACTGGCAGTGATTTTTGGTACAACCGTTCCAAGTAAAAAACCCACAATGCCTATACTCACCACCGATAAAATTATTGGATAAACCAACGCGCCAGATATTTTTTGCGAAATTGCCTGGCGTGACTCGGTGTAATCAGCAAGACGTTCTAAAACTAACTCCAAATGTCCTGATTTTTCTCCTGCTGCGACCATCGAACAATAAAGCTCAGAAAAAACTTTAGGATATTCACTTAACGCATCAGCCATAGTATGACCTTCCACTACACGCGAACGAATTCCTAACAACATGGTTTTTTGCTTTGCTTTTTCACTTTGATCGGCGACGGCTTTGATCGCCTCTTCTAAGGGAATGGCTGCTTTAACTAAGGTCGCTATTTGACGAGTGATCAATGCAAGATCAGCAGCACTTACTTTAGTTTGTAAAAACGTCTTAGTTCCGCTCTTTTTTTCTTTGGTGGTTTTGTTAACCCCTTCAACTTCAAGTGGGATTAAATTTTTCTCGCGTAATAAACTGCGGATCTGACGAGGAGTATCACCTTCCAGGATGCCTTTTTTTTGTTTGCCAGAATTATCCAGAGCAATGTATTCAAAAGCAGCCATTAGTCTTCTCTGGTGACTCTTAGAACTTCTTCTACGGTAGTAATTCCTTCCAGTATTCGGCGTTTACCATCTTCTCGAATACTAAAACCTTTTTCTCTGGCATGTTTTTCTATTTCTAATTCACCTGCACCGTTATGGATCATGCTGCGAGTTTCTTCATCAATAGTAACCAGTTCAAAAATACCTTGTCGTCCTCGATATCCTGAATGATTACATTCCGGGCAACCGCCCGTGTGATAAATAGTCGGAATGTCCGACATTTCAAATCCCATTAGCTCACATTCTTTAGGATTAGCTTTCGCGGAAACTTTACACGTGTCACATAAAGTCCTCACCAAGCGCTGGGCAAGTACGCCTAATAAACTGGAGGATAATAAAAATGGCTCAATGCCCATATCGTGCAATCGAGTCACAGCGCCTGAGGCGGTATTGGTATGTAAAGTTGATAGAACTAAATGACCGGTTAAACTTGCCTGAACGGCAATTTCGGCGGTTTCTAAATCACGAATTTCACCAACCATCACCACATCCGGATCTTGACGTAAAATAGCTCGCAATCCACGCGCAAAAGTCATATCAACTTTTGAATTAACCTGAGTTTGACCAATACCATTTAACAAATACTCGATTGGGTCTTCGACCGTTAGAATATTTCTCGACGAACTATTCAGCAAAGTTAAACCGGCATACAAAGTTGTTGTTTTACCTGAACCAGTTGGTCCCGTGACCAAAATTATGCCGTGGGGTTTATGCAAAAGATTATCCATCTCATTCATAAGTCTTTCTGGCATTCCAAGATGAGAGAAATCTAATCGACCAGCTTGTTTGTCGAGCAACCTCATGACCACTCTTTCACCATGACTTGATGGAATTGTCGAAACCCGAACATCGACACCGCGATTAGCTATTTTTAACGCGATCCGACCATCTTGTGGAATTCTTTTTTCCGCTATGTCTAATTTCGCCATGACTTTTATTCTTGATACTAATAGTGGCGCTAATTTTTTACCTGGGCTTAAAACCTCACGTAAAACACCATCGACTCGGAAGCGAACTTTGAGGTCGTTTTCAAATGTTTCGACATGAATATCCGATGCGTTTTCTTTGATCGCTTCTGTCAAAAGTGCGTTAATTAATTTAATAATCGGCGCATCGTCATCGGCTTCTAATAAATCTTCTGTTTCAGGCAATTCATCAGCAAGTTTAAACAGATCTAAATCATCACCAATATCTTCCATCGCGGCCATCGCTTCGCCCGCGTTGTCTTGATAAACTTTGCCCAAAGTAAATTCAAAATCTTCGTCACTGACTTCTTCAAATTTCAATTTTTGGCTTGCAAATCGGCGCGCTTCAGCTAATGCCTGAACTGTTACATTTTTCCTCACCACTGCATGAATGATTTGCTCACCTTCTTCTTTCGCCTTGAATACAATGCCTTGCCTTTTAGCGAATGAAAATGGCAATCGAATATCCATTTCGACTTCCTGATTTTCGATTATTTGTGAGTCATCAGATTGATCGACATCAGCAAGCTGCTCAGCAGTCTCTGATACTTGTTCAACTTCGTCTGTACTTACAAAATCACTGACTGACATAATTTGGTCTTCTGTTAACTTTTACTAATTATTTCTACAATTCAACGTCTAATTATTTGACGTTGATAAATCTTCAACTTCATTTAACTTTGCAGCGTCATCAAAACTTGGCGGTAATGCTAGCGAATCATTCCATTCAGGCAGTACAGCCGGATCGGTTAACGGCATCAAAGAAATACCGCGCATTTTTCGATCTTCTTGCAAGGCTCTCATATAATTATATTTTGAAGAACTAACGCTGTTAATTTCGCTAGTATCAGTAATAATTGATGGGCGAATAAATACCATTAAATTAGTTTTCCGTTTGGTGGTAGCGCTCGAAGAAAAAAGCCTCCCCAGCCATGGAATATCGCCAAGTAATGGAATTTTTTGCTGACTTTCCTGAACATCATTGTCGATTAACCCGCCAAGTACAATCGTTTGTCCACTATTCACTAACACCGTGGTGTTAATTTGTCGTTTGTTAGTAATAATATCCACTGCGGTACTACCAGCAATACCCGAAACCTCTTGCTCAATTGCAAGTACAACCGCATTTCCTTCATTGATTTGTGGTGTGATTTTTAATTTGATCCCTACATCTAAACGGTTGACTGATTGAAACGGATTAGCGTTACCTGAGCCTAATTGTGAGCCTGTGATAACTGGAATTTCTTGCCCAATGCTGATGGTTGCTTCTTCGTTATCTAAAGTCGTCAGGCTTGGCGTTGACAAAACATTGGACTCGTTATCCGTGGCTAAAACTTTAAGCAAACCAGCCCATGATTTTTCATCGGAAAAACCTAATAATGCACCTGTTAATCCAGATATAGCTGCAGCGATCCCAGCCCCATTATCACCTTGATTGATGGGTTCTTCCCTTGTGCCACCATTACCATCACTGACCGTTCTTACACCTTCTTGACCTCTATTAGACAGCACTCCCGCCGCCAAACTAGTAATGCTCGGTGTGGTATTTGAATAGTTAATTATTCCTTTATCAGAAATCCATTGAACGCCTAATTCCTTATTAAGCGACTCAGAAACTTCAACAATAATCGCTTCCACATGAACTTGTTGGCGACGAATATCGAGTTGATTAATCACCGAGTCAAAAGATTTCATAATATCGGGCGGCGCAGTGATGACCAACGAGTTCGTTTCGGTATGCGCTTTGATTGAATAAAGTTTATTTGCACCACCTCGACGCTGCGCGGGTGCTTTCTTTTTACCTTCTTCTGTTTCAAGCGAGTCGGCAACACCTTCTAGCAAGGTCGCTAATTCTTCTGCTTTAGCGTAACGTAAATGACGTACTTTGGTATTACCTGCATTTTTTATTGGTGAATCGAGCTGTGCAATTAATGCGCGCAAACGAATGGAAGTTTTATTGTTGGCACTCAATAAAATACTGTTAGTTCTTTCATCGGCAACAAATTTTGGTTTGTTAGCATCCGATTTTTTCTGACCGCTATTTTGTTTTTCTAACTGTTCTAAAATGCGAACGACTTCGGTTGCTGATGCATGTTCTAACTCAATAATCTCTATTTCTTCATTACTTTCTTTATCTATTTTGCGAATGATTTTTACGATACGTTCTAAATTCGCTGCTGCATCATGTATAACAATCACGTTAGTCGGTTTATATTGTGCCATATGACCTTGCTGAGGGATCAATGTTCTAAGTAGCGGCACTAATAACCCGACATCGACATTATCAACTTTAATCACTCGAGTGACTAATTGGTCACCCGAATACTTTTCACCTTCGGTATAAACTTCCACTGAGTCTTGCTTGGCCGTTTGTAGTTGTTCGATTTTATAAATACCGTTGGTTTCAACTGCCGAAAATTGGTGAACTTTTAATACACTTAAAAATAGCGCGAAGATTTCGTCCTCGTCCATTTCATGTTGAGAGATAACGGTTATCTTCTTATTTTTGACGCGCGGATCAATAATAAATGTTTTACCCGTCAAGCGCGCAACCATTTCGATAAATACACCGATATCAGTTTCTTTTTGGTTAATCGTCGCTTTGTCGGCTTGCACACTACCAACCACTAAAACAAAACTCAGTGCTAGCATCGCTAGTTTAAGAATATTCTTTTTCATTGAGTTTGTTATTAACATTTTTTTTACTAACACCACTAAATCCCTAATTTATTGTTCAAGTTTAATAATAAACTGATAGTTTCATTGCCACGTTTTATTTCAACATCGAGCTCTTGCATATTTTGCACTTCAGATAATAACTGAAAGGCATCCTGGCTATTTGAAAGCGATACGCCGTTAATCGATGTGACGATATCTCTGGAACGTAAGCCCAATTGTGTAAACAGTCTCTTATCTTTGCCGGGAGAGATTGAAAAACCAATCATTTCTCCATTGACTAACTTTGGCTGAAAATTTACCAGACCTACAAGGCTTAATGGATCATCTAGTAATTGCTCTCGATACTTGTTGAGTGATTGACTTATCTGACGATTCTTGCGTTTATCGTCCGTTCGTTTTGCAGCTTTCCGTTTGACAGGCAAACGCCTGTTTTTGGATTTCATTGAATCCGGTAAAGGGTCGAGCAATCGTAATTCTTCATTCCGTCCGTTATTTTCTAGAATGACTTTGTCCATATAAACGTGTCTTAAAAATACCCGCCCAGACACCTTTAGTTTGTCGCCAATAAAATACACATTTTGCTTGCCTTGTCCGTCTTCGATAATCGAGTTTGAATGATCAGCAATATCGGCTGAATATATACCACGCAATTTCAAATTGAGTTTAGTTTCCTGTACTTCAACTTCTTGCGGCTTTTCCTCAACAACAGCAACTTCGGTGTTGCCAAACAGATGTCGATTAATAAGTCCTGAAACATCGGTGGACTTTCGCAAGCTTGATTGATTGTTTCGGTTATTTTGCTTGATAGTGACGGTTTGCTTGGAAACATCGGGGCTAATAATGTGTAAAGTCACTACCCAAAACAACTTGGCTAACATCGAAACTATTATGATCCAGCCAGTCCATTGAATGACGGGTAGCCAATTTGAATAGTTTTTACTCCATGTCAGGATCTTGTCTGTCGAAAATTTCATTGATACCCAAATATTAAAATTACTGGTGTTTACTTTGTTATCTTTTGCTGGCTTTTTCTTTTACTGGATTTGGCGTTAGAATGTTCATGATTCTAGCGGCATACAGGCTATAGTTAATCGCCACTTTGCTGATCCGAGCTAGTTTAACCGAATTTGCCGCTCTTTTTAACCTATGATTGCGGTAAAATGCACGCAGTCGATTTAAATAAGATCTTTTACCACAACAAAACGGCTAAAAATGCAGACTAAATCATCTAATCGTCTTAGATGCTGATACATAGTAGCTACAACAGCTTTAGTATCTAGACCCTAACAAACGAAACTCGTTTCACAAAGGGGTTAAGCGTATGCATATTTTATGCTCCGATTTATTTGGATCTAATCCGGTCATCCATGATAACTTGTAACCTATGGCAAAAAATAGCAAACATCACAAAACTCTAAATAATGACTCACAACCGGAGATACCTGTCGATGTCCGCATAGATAAGTGGCTGTGGGCGTGTCGCTTTTATAAAACCCGCGCGATTGCTAAAGCGGCCATTGATGGTGGCAAGATCCAGTATGAAGGCAACAAACCTAAACCCAGCAAAACAGTCACTATTGGCGATCAAGTTAAGCTGCGCCAGGGATTCGATGAAAAAACCGTAGTGGTGGTAGCACTATCTGATCGCAGGCAGTCAGCTACTATCGCACAAACACTTTACAAAGAGACCAAAGAAAGCATCAAAAAACGGCAAGAAATAGCTAATATGAGAAAAATAGCAGCTCCCGCCACGCAGGGAAAACCCGATAAAAAACAGCGTAGACAAATTCATCGTTTTAAGCGGCTGAAAACATCTAGCGAAGATCCAGATCCAGAAGACGAAAGATAAATCATCAGCTCGCCTAAGCAATTGTTTTTATTAAAAATTAATTCTCTAACGTCCTATCTCCACCTGACCGACACACTACTCTGATCACGCAAGCATTAATTGTTTATTTTTTATGCAAAATGCTGGTACACCTCAGTCTATAACTAGTGTATAATGCGCGCCTTTCGCAATCGCGACCAGAAATTTAGACGCAATTTAGGCTCAGTTTTTATAGTTTTATCATTAAACTGTAGGGTCAAAGTATCAAGATTAACGTCAGATTGGATTTAACATCAAAACATAGAGTATCGAAATGACTGATTTAAGCAAATACAGAAATATAGGCATATTTGCTCACGTAGACGCTGGTAAAACCACGACCACTGAGCGAATTTTGAAGCTTACCGGCAAGATCCATAAAACTGGTGAAGTACATGACGGTGAGTCAACTACTGACTTTATGGAACAAGAAGCAGAGCGTGGAATTACGATTCAATCGGCAGCAACGACCTGTTTCTGGAAAGATCATCGAATGAATATCATCGATACTCCCGGACACGTTGACTTCACAGTTGAAGTTTATCGTTCATTAAAAGTTCTTGATGGTGGTGTAGGCGTTTTCTGTGGAAGCGGCGGTGTTGAGCCCCAATCTGAAACTAACTGGCGCTATGCAAATGATTCTGAAGTGGCTCGCATCATTTTTGTTAATAAATTAGACCGAATGGGCGCTGATTTCTATCGAGTAGTTAAGCAAGTTGAAGATGTTTTAGGTGCTAAACCACTGGTGATGACTCTTCCAATCGGTATCGAAGACGATTTTGTTGGTGTGGTCGATATATTGGCTGAAAAATCTTATGTTTGGGGTGAAACTGGTGCACCAGAAGACTTTAAAATTGGCGATGTGCCAGCTGACATGGTCGACAAAGTTGCCGAATATCGTGAAATGTTAATCGAAACTGCGGTTGAGCAAGATGATGATCTCATGGAAGCTTACCTTGAAGGTACCGAGCCTTCTATGGAAGACATCAAGCGCTGTATTCGAGAAGGTACAAGAAAACTGGATTTCTTCCCGACTTATTGTGGAAGCGCTTTTAAAGATAAAGGTGTTCAAAATGTTCTTGACGCTGTCGTTGACTACCTTCCTTCACCTACAGAAGTTGATCCACAACCATTAACAGATGAAGAAGGTAAGGAAACCGGTGAATTCGCAATTGTTTCTGCTGACGAACCACTTAGAGCGCTTGCATTCAAAATAATGGACGACCGATTCGGCGCGTTAACTTTTATTCGTGTTTATTCTGGTGTGTTAAACAAAGGTGATACCGTCCTTAACTCCTACACAGGTAAAACAGAGCGTATCGGTCGTATGGTTGAAATGCATGCAGATGAGCGTACTGAGCTAGATAAGGCACAAGCAGGTGATATTATTGCGGTTGTTGGCATGAAAAACGTGCAAACCGGTCACACGCTTTGTGATGTGAAAAACCCTTGTACTCTAGAGCCAATGGTTTTCCCTGAGCCGGTTATTTCTATCGCGGTAACCCCTAAAGATAAAGGTGGTTCCGAAAAAATGGGGATTGCCATCGGTAAAATGGTTGCTGAAGATCCTTCTTTTGTGGTCGAGTCTGATCAAGAAACTGGCGACACCATTTTAAAAGGAATGGGCGAACTACATTTAGATATCAAAGTTGATATCTTAAAGCGTACTTATGGCGTTGAGCTAGATGTCGGTGAGCCACAAGTTGCTTACCGTGAGACCATCACCAAAGAAATCGAAGATAGCTACACTCACAAGAAACAATCAGGTGGTTCTGGTCAATTTGGTAAAATCGATTATCGTATTAAGCCGGGCGAGCCAGGGACTGGTTATGTTTTCACTTCTTCGGTTGTTGGCGGTAATGTACCGAAAGAATTCTGGCCTGCAATTGAAAAAGGTTTCAAGCTAATGATGAGCGAGGGCGTACTTGCTGGATTCCCTGTATTGGACGTTGAAATAGAATTATTTGACGGTTCATTCCATGCGGTTGACTCCTCGGCGGTTGCATTTGAAATCGCCGCGAAAGGCGCTTTCCGTCAATCAATCCCAAAGGCTGGTCCTCAATTAATTGAGCCAATCATGAAGGTTGATGTTTTTACACCTGACGATCACGTTGGTGATGTTATTGGTGATTTAAATCGTCGTCGCGGAATGATCAAAGATCAAGAGGCAGGCGTAACAGGTGTTCGAATTAAGGCTGACGTTCCACTTTCAGAAATGTTTGGTTATATTGGAAGCCTTCGCACAATGACTTCTGGTCGTGGTCAATTCTCTATGGAATTCTCACATTACTTACCTTGCCCTAACAGTGTTGCTGAAGCGGTAATCGAAGAAGTAAAAGAGCGTAACGCTAAGAAAAAATAAGCTGAAAAGCTAAAAAATAGCCCTGACAATGAAAGTTGTCGGGGTTATTTTTTGCCTGGAGAAAAGCGCTATTTCTTTAACTCCTAACTCTTATTGTTCTTAAACAGTTCAATCGATTTTTTAGATTACCCCTATAACTCTTGAAGATCGAAACCATAAAGCTATACTAAAGACCTCAAATCCAGCTTTATAAGGTTCTAACTATGCGTGTTTTTAGATCTATCTTGATACTTTTTCTAGCTTCTCCGGCACTTTCGGTATTCGCTGAAGAAAATACCCAGTGCCAATCAAAAATATTTGATCGCTTCACTAAAACAGAAAAAACTGGACAAAATCGACCCATTAGAGCGCCTGATGAAGAATTAAGAGAGTTCATGATCGAGTTTGAAGTCATCTGCCCTTGGCAGGTCGAAGTCGACTTTAACAACGATACAAAAAGAGACTGGGTAGGGCTCGTCACCAAGCAAGGACAAACGTCTTTACTCGCTTATATTTCCAGCTTAAGAGGTTATCAAAGTTATGTGGTCAAAGAGTACAAAGGCTTTCCGAGAGAAACACATTTCAGCTATATGCCGACTAAAGAAGCCGCTCTAAATAGTAAAAAATCACTTCCAGAAACTAATCCACCCAAATTTGCACTGATTGAAAATCGAATAGGAAGAGCATCCACTATTTATATCTGGAATGGCAAAGCTATGGCGCTTTTTGATCAGTTTAAGGGGAATTATTAATGGATAAACGACTAAAAATTAATAAGAATTAAACTAAAAAGCCGCCATCGAATTTCGGTGGCGGCTTTAGTAGCTCTTCAACTTTTTTAACCTAAATTAAAGTGTTGAACTAGTTTTCCTGTCTGTGCCAGCGTATACCCATAACACCATTTGGAATTGGCGGTAAAAATGCTTCCAACCCACACTGATTACCAACACATAATCTTGGCGTTACACCATCACTTGAACCTTCTAATAAAACCTGTGGCTCTGGCGCGATGCCCGCAGTTGTCAAGGCGGCACTTCGGTCGAGTTCCGTCAATTGTCCGTCGTAATTGGAATCAATGTAAGGATTACCATCGGTGACTTTCATACCGTAGATCCTGGACGTTCCAGTCTGAGCATCACAGCTATTACCACTTGCTCCAGGTGGAGTGTAAGTCGTAAAGATCACCGCATTGTTAAAGGTAACTGAGTTGCTAATCACCTTTTCACCGGAGTTGGCAAAATCAATATACCAGCCATTTTTTGGCGAAACTTCATCGTTGATTATTTCAGCAGCGTCAGATGTTCCGTTAGCGTCGGTGTCGCCAATCAAATTGGTGACATTCACTAAGTCTGCCATACCTGCGTCCATATCAAAGGTGCCGGTTAAGACGCCTTCATCTTTGATCATGTAAAAATGATCGGTAACTGTTTCATCTAATGGATGCGCTCTATAACCCGAGCCTATCGCGATTGCGATGAAATTTTCATCGGTTGTCCTAACTAATGACACGTCTGGTTTATTATAAAAACGCCTGTTATTTGCCGCATTTGGGTTAGTTTGCAAATGAGCGATGCGACCTCCTTTTATAGTATTGTTGTCATAATCGATATCAAACCGAAATACTTGTGCTTTAGTATCAGTTGCATAGATGTGATCGATATATTCATCCCCGGTAATATCAAATGCAGTGACTTCATTCGGTATCGCATTCATAGTGGCTAAAGTACCTGCACTAGTACTGCCAGAGATGTCCGTTGCTTGAGAAATATCCCATAACAATTCACCAGTAAAAGCATCAACAATATAGATGTTTTTGCCTTGGCTATCGACCACTGAAGCAGTACCCGCAGTATCCTGCTCGGCGCTATACCCGCCTCCAAAAATCATTACGGTTTCATGATTCGTAATGTTCATTTTCTTAATGACCGGCTTAGACCAACTTTGCCCCATGCCACTAAACTCAGGTTGAGCAGGATCGATAGTGAATAATAGCTGTGGATCATCTGGGTCGGTTATATCGATGGCAAAATAGCTAGAGCCACCACGCCTCATACCAACATATAAAATAGCTTTTTCATTCACTCCGTCAACGACGCCAAGCACACCTTCGTCATTCGCAATATGAAGCGTTATGTTTCCATCAAGTCCATAGGTATGAGCTCCAATCGTATTTTTTTGCAGCTCAGAAAGTCTAGGTAATAATTGCTTAGGAATAAATGACCAGTTTTCATTACCGGTTTCTGTATCGAAAGAATGCAAGAAACCATCGTTAGTTCCCACATAAACCGAAGTTCTGAAAATACCAGGACTGACTTCATATATCAGAAGGTTAGGTTGGGAATGTAAAGGATCGCCCATTTTTTGCCTTGCTAAAGTCGGATTATTCAAATCATTAACATCTTCACCTGTAGTCCAATCAAGTACCTTTGTTCTATCAGCTGCGTCAACTGCGCCTATCATTGTGTTTGTCACTGCCGCATTAGAATCTATTACTCTGTTAGCCGCTGCTTTTAAATTGTTACCGCCACCTAAGTTAGAGTAGACCAGGCGAGCATTGGTTAAACGGCTCGCCGCTCCACCTATTTCAACCTCGTTACCATCCACTTCACCTGACCAGTAGCTTAGCGCCGCTTCATCAAATTCGCCGGTCAAGGTAACTGCGGTACTGGAATTAAAGTCAACAATTTGACCTTCGGATAAACGGTAACGTTTTAAGTTTCCTGGCCATACCGTTTCAGATGATGGACTAAAGAGCGAGAAATAAAGCTCATCACTGTGGGTTACTCGGTTATATTGGTTGACCGTCACACCTGCGGAAACAAAGGTTGTATTGACATCTAATATCGAATCAACAATGGTATTAATTGCACCAAATAACTCATCTTTACTAAACGCAGTGACATAACTGCCGCCACCAGCATCGGCTACATTTTGCAGAAAGGTTTGATCTGAATAAAATCCGATAGTGTGAGTCGTAATCTGCTCGGTATCACCGCCAGGGATCACATCGTTATTTTGAACCAGACCGGCCATCTTCACGGTGCAATCAGCCCCACTATCATTAGTTCTACAGGTACCAGTAGTTCCGGTCAGCTCAGTTGTCCAATTTTCGAATAATGTATTAGTGTCTCTATCGTGTGAAGTTGGAGCACCGTCAGTCAATAGAATAATATGATTTACCTGACAAGAATCTGTAATGGGCGACTTATAAACAGGTGCACCAGAATATCGCTCGTCCTTACACGCTGTCGCACTTGGGTTTGATTCGCTACATCCTGGCGGCGTAATGATTGATCCCGTCACTACTGAATCGATATGACTGATACGGTTATCTCGCTTGGTCGGACTACCTCTAACTAAGCCATATTTAACCGCTTCGCCCTTGAAATATGATACAGCCTCTGCATAAGTGTCGCTGATAGGCGTATTACCCGTTGCCTTAAAATCTTCGACTGCGGCTATGATCGCCTGCCTTTTGGTCGCTGCTGAAACTGAATACTTACCGATATAAGTAACCTCAAGGGAAGGCGAACGAGAACGAGAACCGTTAAAACTATAAGCGGTTCGAGTACCTGACGTACCGACTATCTTAAAGGTCATGTCTCCTGTTTCATCCCAACCTGGCAAAGCAACCACAGAGCCGACGATTGATGAAATATCGACCGATTGATACGGCACGCCATAATCCCAACTTTCAACTGACCAAGGAATACCTGTCGTAAAAGCAAGAGCAGGCATAGAATGAACGCTACTATCTAATGGAGGCGCTTCACTACTAACCGCGTAGATTGTTGCATTAGCCGAGCCACTTGATCTACTTCGAGATACAAAATTTAATGTCGCGCTGCTTATATCTGCGCCTTGCGGAATACCAAGATCCTCAAAACTCATAGCGATAGAAGCATTATTTTCTCTATAATACGAATCCCGATAAAAATCTAAATCGGTACTGCCACTTCCTCCTCGACCACTTTCAGAATCATGACCTCTTTCTTGAACTTGCTTAGTTATCTTGTTGGCATAACAACCGGAACGACCTGTAGGAATTGTCGCATCAAAATCTACTCGTAAACTTGGCGAAAAATCTGTACTTTGATCGTGAGAAATAAAAGGTCTACCGCTTGTTCCAACTTTTTTAAACAAAATGACCAAATCATTACCGCCACACCAACCCAGTGGATCGGCAAGTGTTCCATCACCTTGATCAACGACTGGTTGTAATACCGATGTTAGATCCGGCGTTTCAATTACGGTGGGGGCTTGTACTTCATAGTCTGCGGTGGCAACTTCAGCTCCCCAGGTATCTGCGCTCCACAGTATTGGCATACCTGAAATCCTGTCAGATAAGTTCTTATTTACAATGGTAAAAGGTGCGGCACTAGGTGAAACCTCTGCATAAATTTCATAATCGGCTCCCAAATCAAGGGAGGCTTGATCGCCTGATAATAGCACCGTTGCTCGATTAATGATTGCGCCCTGAGGAATTCCAACATTTTCAAATCTCACTGCGATGATGCCGTTTGCTCCTGTTACTATAGGATCTAAATATGCCGAATCTAAGGTGACATTGACACCTGACTGAACTGCGTCATCATTAGCACTTGCCAAGCTTCGTAATACAATAGGATCGGCTGGATCATCGGGATTAGTCACAGGAAATAAAATAGGTCCGCCAGGAACACTAAATCGAGAAAGTCCCAGATTAACCCCTGATAGCGATGAAACCACTTCTGACATAACATCTTGCAGAATGCCAATTCGACTCTGACGAACCGTTACACCATCTTCTACAAACGACTGACTCCGACTCATACTGCCCGAGGTATCAAAAATAAATAATATGTTAGGGTTGGTGTTCACTGCCGCCGAAGGGCTGGCAAAAAACACTTCGATGTCATCTGCTACCGCACTCTTACAACAAAGTAGGCTATAGACAAATGTGAATGTAACTACCTTCAATATTTTAGTTAACCTAGTCATAATATACTCCTCCGACGGGGCAATACTTCAAAAAAATATCCTTAAATAAATTCGCGCTTTGACTGGCGCAACTATTCCCAAACTATTTATTTCCAGAGCAAACTGTTACTTCGTACGCCCAAAGAGAATTAGAAACACTGGAGTTTCCGATTTCACCAGTACCATCAACCTGAAAAATTCTGCATCCAAGACCTGACCCAGATCCTCCAACACTAAACCCCCCACACATCAGCGTATTACACTCATCAAAAATTGAGGCTTGCATTTTCGACACTACTGCACCGCCTGAACGGTCACCATCTAAAAATACCATTCCATCACAATCAGACCATACACCTGTTTGGTCATAACATTTATTGGAGATACCATTAGTTCTTGCTTGAGATAGAATATGCGCTGGATCAAGTCGATTCCCGGTATTTGCATCAACAACAAATCCCCCAATTGCACTTTCTGCAGAATTAAACGCCATGTTACCTACATGAGCATTGGCAGCCATACGCTCTTGCATATTACTTCGCTGCATCGACGACAAACCAATTACGGTTAAAACAATTAACATAATCAAACTCACGAACAGTGCCGCGCCGCCCTGTCTATTAATCGAGGCTAAATTTGTCATATTTATAGATCTCTTGGTTAGTTTTCGAGTAAGCAGTTTCATTTATATCTTTTAATTTACATCTTTAATTTATAGCCACTAAATCGTTGCGTTGGTACTCATACAGTCTATGACCGATTTAGGTGTACCAACCGTCATATAAACGGCGTTTGGCATAAAGACGGTCTGTTGAAACAGTCGACGAACTAATTTATCTGCAGCTGGTGTATAACTTTCATCTAGCATTTGATAGGTGTCAGATGCGGTCGTTGATAGAAGGTTTCGCTCACTTTTCAATAGCAGTGAAAAGCGGACTGAAAGAATGCGCTCAGATAAAAGAATGTTGCCATCCAGGACATTCTTGGTCATATAGCTGTTAACTACACCATCGGCGCAACTAAGATCTGTCTCCACTCCATACAACAATTGAAATTTGTCCACGTTATCGACAAACACTTGCGGGTCACCGCCGCCGTTACCCTGACACATCAATTGCTCACTTTGTACAAAAAAGCGATTGATAACTACCCCATCCGCGATGGCGATATTATTGCAGTCAAGATTATCAATTCCATCAATCTCTCCTTTAAAAGAGAAAGTCACGGAGTCGTTAAAACCGTCAGTAGAACTAGCAATATCGATCGCAGTTGGCGGATCTGCCACAACATCCGGATTCCAGCTACTTTTTTGCACTTGCCGTTCTAGTAGCATCAATGCAAAGCGCCCATCTTCTTGTAATCCGGCAAGTTCATTCTGCAAGGTATAAGTTCTTTGAGATCCTGTAAAAAGTTGTATGACTCCTGCCAACAAAATCAAGCCTAACGTGCCAGCAATCATTAATTCAACAATACTGAATCCTGCTTGCTTCTTAAACGGCATACTTAGTTGTTTCTTACTTAAACGCATGTTGGTTTCTGATACAAAGCTCATGGCACAATCTCCAAAATCACACAATTTCTATCAACATCTCCGGTAATGCTTGCACAATTTGCATTGACTATTTTTTTACTTCCCAAATCCATTTTTTCGCTAAGCGAGTTCCAATCCACCACTAACGAAATACGATTCCCAACATTAACGATACGTACTTTTCCCTGAGGTAAGTGTTCACTGGCAGCCACACAAGCTTCCCACCGGTCATAAATGGCTATATCAGTAAAATTGCAATCAGCAGCAGCCGTAACTCCGTTGACTCGACAGAGATTTGCAGGCGGTGTATTTGGATCACAAGCAATCTCCCCTACAACCGCATAATTACTAACAAGTGATGCGTGATCCCTATCACCATAGGGAATAAGGGTGGTCATTTTTGCGCTACGAATCCTCGATGCAAGATCCTCTGCTATAGAAGTCGCTTGAGAGGTAAACAACCCTTCTTGATTACTCGAAACACTTGCCACTTGCAATGACGCGACGCCTAGTAAACCGACCCCTAATACTAAAGTTGTCACCAATATTTCTATCAATGACACACCAGATTGTTTGTTCTTTATATAACTCTGTTTCATTCTTTTCTGTTTCCGCAAGTGAAATTTATCCGTGCAATTCCGCTCGATTGCATTCAAGTTATTCCTTTAATTTGAATTTGTTGCTTGAAACTACTGAAGTATCTAGTGTTTGAAAGCTTTGCTCTTACACTAGTGACTATCGTCCGATCGGGAAAAATCTTTATACTCTACCGATGGATGCAATGATAAGAAGGATAAACGGAAAAAATTTCAGATAAATCGTGAAAATTGATTGCTATTTGAACAAAACCTTTCTTTTTATCATTCTTCTAAGGTCTAAACTATGTACTATTACCATTACTTCTGATTTAACCATATAACGAATATCTGATTAAAACGATTACTTATCAGCAAACTTGTGATAGATTTCTCATTCTTAAAATAAGTATATAATTTTTTAATGCTGTATCCCTATGACAGATAACATTCATCGCTTCATATTTGATAGCTTCGGTATTCGAGGCGAACTTGTTCAATTACAGGACTCTGTGCAGTCAATGCTAGTTAACCATAGCTATCCACCGGTGATAGCTGATCTGCTTCAACAAGTGGCGGCTGTGTCTATTTTACTAACCACCACCCTCAAATTTGAAGGCAAAATGTCCGTTCAACTACAAACGAAAGGTAGTCTCAAGCTGCTGGTCGTACAATCAAATCACAACCTCGGATTTCGTGGTGTCGCTCGTTACAATAAAAGCGTTAATTATGCGAATATGACCTTTCGAGATCTCATTGGTGAAGGAAACCTCTCAATTACCATTGAACCAAAACAGGGTAAACGCTATCAAGGTTATGTCGCGCTGGAAAAAGATACATTTGCAGGTTGCATCGAAGACTACTTCAATCAATCAGAGCAATTAAAGACCAGAATTTGGCTGTTTAATGACAAAAGTAGAGTAAAAGGGCTAATGCTCCAAGCGTTGCCAGATATGCTAAACCAAGAGTCATTCGATCATTTGGTTTTTTTAGCAGAAACATTAACTAAAGAAGAGTGTTTATCTGTGGACGTCGATATTTTATTAAACCGGCTTTTCCACCAAGAAAGCGTACGAGAACTTTCAGCTCGCGAAGTGAAATTTCAATGTGGCTGTAATCGAAAAAAGATGCTGCATTCAGTTAATTTTTTTCCAGAAAATGAAATTCGAGAGGTTCTCCACCTAAAAGGTAAGGTGACAGTTAAATGCGAATTCTGCCTCCATCAATTTGATTTTGATGGGTTTGAGATCAAGTCCCAACAAGCTGTCGTTGGAAATGAAACGGCGCATTAAATAATTTTTTGCTTAATTAGAAAACAAAAAAGCGTCCGAAGACGCTTTTTTGATCGGCTTGTTAGCTGGTAATCTTAAGACAAAATCTTAGACACAACACCCGCACCAACAGTCCGTCCACCTTCACGGATAGCAAAACGCAAGCCTTCATCCATTGCAATCGGAGCAATCAATTCAACTTCCATCTTGATGTT
>Ga0316204_10001233_pt1 | contig 73695 bp, 77 predicted proteins | sample 6monrhotite_MG_2_FD_205661 | JGI IMG/M metagenome (GOLD analysis project Ga0316204, IMG submission 205661) | Microbial mat bacterial communities from mineral coupon in-situ incubated in ocean water Damariscotta River, Maine, United States -... | ecosystem: Environmental > Aquatic > Marine >...
ATGCCCGCTCTCTGGCCAGCGTGTTTTCCGACTTAGAAGGCCTGCACACCAAGCAACTGCGCGAAAAACCGATCCTGACCCCTGAGGTGGCGCGCACCGAACATCTGCCCGCCGCATGCGGTCAGGCCATGAACTGGATCGGCAAGTACGATGCCGATTTGGTCTTGTGGGGCGACGTGCCGCCGCCCGGCACCACATTGTACATTCATTTTGCCGCCCCCCCGCCGGTTGATGAAGACCCTGCGGGCACGATTTCACCATTTCAAGCGCTGACCCTGCCGGTGGGTTTCGATCCCGAAGATTTGGGTGCGCTTTTGTTGGCCGCCGCACTGGCCGCGATGAACCCCAAAAGCGATGCGAAGCGGGCCAGCCGCCGCAATTTGGTCGCCGAGGCTCTGGAGCACGCGGCCGAGGCGATCGAGCGCATTCCATCCGATTTCACCACCCGCGAACAGGCAAGCATTCAAGCCATGTTCGCCAATTCCCTGGCGTCGTTCGGCCATCTGTTCCCCGGAACCGAGGTCTATCATCGCTCTTCGCTGGCGTACACGAAAGCCATCAAAGGCACATTGCGATCCGAAAGCCCGACCAACTGGGCCTATCTGCAACGCAACCTGGGCACTGTGCTGCAAGCCCTGGGTGAGCGCACCGACGACATCGACACCCTGGTTCAAGCCGCCGATGCCTACCGTGCGGCCCTGGAAGTTTTCAGCCTTGAAACCACGCCATTTCCTTGGGCGACGACGCAAAACCGACTTGGCCAAGTGCTTTATCGTCTCGACAGCAAAAGTGGCGAAACCAAAGGTCTGAAAGAGGCGCTGAGCATTTATCAAGGCGCACTGAAAGTTTTGACCAAACGCTCCATGCCTTTGCTGTGGAGCGAAACCATGAACAATCTCGGCCAAACCGCGCAGGTGTTGGGCCGCGAATTGAACAATGAAGACGTTCTGGAACGCGCCGTCACGGCCTACAAACAAGCGCTGATGGTCCGCAAACGCGACACCCAACCAACGCTGTGGGCTGCGACGCAAAACAACATGGGCAGCGCACTGTTCATTTTGGGCCGCATGACCAGCAAAGATCAATATTTCGAAGACGCATTGGCCGCTTTCATGGGCGCGCGCGAAGTCTACACCACCTTGGGCCTGACACGCATGGTCGAGGTCACCGAGAAAAACATCGCTCACGCCGAAGAGCGCCTTCCCGACGGCGCTGGAAAAAGCGACAAAAAAGACGCGGCAATGTGGTGGTTGGAAGAAGAAGATCCGTCAAACAAGAGCTGATGGGCAGATGCTGGGCGGTTGGGAATGGCTTATTGAGCGCGGCGCGACATATACGCGCTGACCAGCGACGACAGAGCCAAAAACGTCACCGTGGCGATCAACTGCCACATCAACACCAACACCGTCGCATCGGGCGGATGGAACAAACGCAATCCCACAGCACCCAACGCCGAGGCCGCCAACACTGCCAAACCGACGGTCATGGTCGGCGAGGTCAGCAAGCCGCGCTTGAGCAAGATCACCATCACCACCGCCGGGGCCAGCCCAGTGGCGACCACGGACGGGTAACAGGTCCAATGCGGCGCAAACGAAAACTGATCGGGGCCGATCTGTTCGAACAATTTCCAGCAGCTTTCCGTGATCAGCGCCAACCAGATGAAGAATGGTGCCACCGGCAACATCCAGACCTTTTGGCTGCGCCCCGGCTGGCTTGAGCACAACGCCGCATAGCCCGCCGTCAATGCCGTGATCAAGATCGCCGCTAGCTCAATCAGGCTGCGCGCATTGCTGAGCCGTTCAACAGCCAACTGGAAAGATTGTCGTTCTTCAAAGACCAATGCAAACGATTGCTGTTCGACCAATGCGCCTAAAACAAGCGACACCGGCATGGCGACAGCCACCCAGCCCAACAGCCGTTTGACCGGGGACGCCAGACGCTTTACGGGCGTCAGGTCTTGGGACAAAGAAGCGATTAGGTTTTCAGTCGAATTGTTCATCTTTCCCTACTGCTCAGCTTTTGGAACCATTTCCGCACGCAAACTTTTCAAGGCCCTGTGCATAGCCACTTTCAACGCGGCAACGGACATACCGCTAGCTTCGGATGCTTCTTTAAGGCTCATTTCGCGCAATTTCAACAATTCAACTGCGGTGCGTTGCCCAGCAGGAAGCGTATCCAATGCGCGGTTCAGATCATCGCCCAATGCAAAGACGAGATCATCCTCAGGTAAGGTATTCGTTTCATCCGCCAAAAAGGTTTCAGGATATTCATCCACCAACACTTCGCGTGCGCCTTGGCGGTACATTTTGCGCAAAGCATCGATGGTGCGGCGCTGGGCGATGGTGCCGATCCACGGTTTAAACGCCAGCGAAGGGTCATAAGTGTGGCGGTTTTTGTGAACCGACATCAAAACCTCTTGCACCACATCTTCGATTTTATCGGGATCATTGATGCGTTTACCGACGATGGCGCGCACCAAAGGCACAACTGCGCCGAGCAACTTTTGATAAGCGACCGCATCGCCATCTTGCGCCAACGTCATCCACGCGGACCACTGGCGGTCCTGTTCGACTTTTGGATCGGGTTTGGTGCGAGGATCCATCATGATGTTCCGATACGCGTTTTCCGCTGAATCGAGCCGTATTTGCTCTGCCTCAAAAAAATATGTAACCCCATCGGGCGACGCGACGAACTGGTAGGGGACGGACACGAAACACCGTGTCCCAAACTTAGGCCCTGACCCTAAATGGGTCCCTAACCAAGTCAATCTTATTTTAGGAGGATTACATGTCCGTTAAGTCCATCAGCAAAGCTTCCCTTCTCGCCGCCGCCATGACCGTTGCTCTGTCCACTGCAGCTGTGCAAGAAGCAAACGCCGCCGAAATGGAAAAATGCTACGGCGTCGCCAAAGCCGGCCACAACGATTGCCAGACCGCCAACTCGTCTTGCGCCGGCACATCGAAAATGGACGACCAAAAAGACGCTTTCGTCGCCGTGCCCGCAGGCACCTGCGCGAAAATCGCCGGCGGCACCTTGAAGCCCATGTAAGAAGGGTGCGCGAGATGACCAATTTGGATCACACCGCGCACCGTCTTGCCAGCCCGATTTCGGCCTCTCCTCTTCCTGTGAGGGCCGGGATCGGGCTCAAGGCGCAGCACTATCAAGAGATTCTTGATACCGCTCCCGACATCGGCTGGCTGGAAGTGCACAGCGAAAATTACATGTGCGCGGGCGGTCCAACCCAGGCGTGGCTCAGCGCCATGCGCGAACGCTTTGCGATTTCGCTGCACGGCGTCGGCCTATCGTTGGGCAGCGCCGGACCGTTGGACAGCTTACACCTGAAACGTTTGATCGATCTGGAACGCCGCGTTGAGCCCGGACAGGTGTCAGAACACCTGTCATGGAGCGTCGCCGACGGCGTCTATCTCAATGACCTGATCGCACTGCCCTACACCGAAGAATCCCTCAAGATTTTCTCAACCCACGTCTTGCAGATGCAAGACGCGCTCAAACGCCGGGTGTTGATCGAAAATCCCTCATCCTATTTGCGCTACGCGCATTCTGTCATTCCTGAGCCCGAATTCCTGCTGAACGTGGCGCAACGAAGCGACTGCGCGGTGTTGCTCGACGTCAACAATGTCTTTGTCAGCGCCATGAACCACGGTTTTGATCCCATCGCATACCTGGATCAAATCCCCGCAGACTTGATCGGTGAAGTCCATCTCGGCGGGCATAGCCAAGTTGTCTTCGATGACCGCGTTTTGCGCATCGACGATCACGGATCGAAAGTGTGTGACGAAGTTTGGGCGTTGTATGAACGCCTGATCCAACGCACAGGCCCCAAGCCGACCTTGATCGAATGGGACAGCAACATCCCCGAACTCAGTGTGCTGCTGGACGAGGCCGCAAAGGCCGACCGTATTTTAGCGCACGCCGCCAGTCGTGAAGAGGTTCACCATGCCGTCGCTGTTTGAACTGCAAAACGCACTGCGTGACGTCTCTCTCGGCGGGGATGCAAGCGCGCTTGCATCCACCATCATTGGCGACGACTTCGCGCCTGAACAGCGCCTCAACGTGCATCGCAACAACACCACCATTTTGCTCAGCGAGGCCTTAGGCGCAACGTATTCAGTGGTTAAAAAACTCGTCGGCGACGAATTTTTCGATGCCGTCGCCGGACTGTTCGTGCGCGCCCAACCGCCGCGCTCACCATGCCTATTCGAATACGGTGAAGGCTTTGGCGATTTTCTCGCCACCCTGCCGGCAACGACCGACTTGGCGTATTTGCCCGACGTGGCGCACTTGGAATGGATATGGAACGCAGCCTTTCACGCCGCCGACGTCAAGCCGCTGACATCCGCTGACCTTGCCCCGGTAGCACCCGACGCCTACGGCGATCTGATTTTCAGCCCGCACCCCAGCTTACACCTGATCCACTCACCGTTTCCGATCAAGGAAATCTGGGATGTCAATCAATGCGGCACCGATCCAGACGCGACGGTCAATCTCGATGAAGGCCCTCAATCGCTGACTGTTTTACGCCCTAAAGCCAACGTTGAAATGATTGAACTTTCCCCCGAGGGTTTTGTTTTGGCAAATCAACTATCTGAGGGCGCGACACTCGCAGAGGCTTTCGCCGCCACACAAAACACCGCGCCGGATTTCGATCCCGCACCGGCGTTGGCGGTCCTCATCAGCGTCGGCGCATTTCAAAGTTATACATTAAGGTCTTAAAAGGAGCCCACGTTATGTCTTCTCTTTCCGGCGCATACTGCCGTCTCGTCAAGCGCCTCAAAGCGACCCCCGACGGCCTGATGGTTTTGATGGCACGGGTCGGCTTGGGCGCATTTTTCGTCCGTGCGGGCCAGACCAAGGTCGATGGCGATTTCAACCTCACCGACACCACCATGTATCTGTTTCGCGAAGAATACAAAGTTCCCCTGCTGTCGCCGGAGGCCGCCGCCTATATGGCGACTGCGGCGGAACACGTGTTCGGCGCGCTGTTGATCATCGGCTTAGCGACCCGCCTATCGGCGTTGGGCCTGCTGGGCATGACCATCATCATTCAGGTGTTCGTCTATCCCGCAAGCTGGCCTGACCACCTGTTGTGGGCGGCGGCGCTGATGTTCATCTTGGCGCGCGGGCCGGGCTGGTTGGCGGCGGACCGTGGTGTGTGCAAGCTTTTGGGCCACACGTGCTCATCCCAGGACTCAGCCCAGGGCGCATCACAAGACACCAAGACCGCCGCCCCAACTTAACTTTCACTCATTTCATGGTAAAGTTTTTGACGTGTTCGGGCATCTCCACGCCCGGTATGTTGCGCGGGTCGGGGATAGCTTCCCCGACCGTGTGACGCACTGGGATCACCCCGGCCCAAATCGGCAAGGCGTAATCTTCCTCATCGTCATGCACGCCATCGTCACGAATTTTTGCCGACGCTTCATCGATCGGCATGGACAGCACCGTGGTCGCTTTGGCTTCTTGATCTGTCATGGGGCGCAACAGTTCACTGCGCCCGGGATACAGCGTGTCGATAAACGCGTTCAAACTTGCAACCTTTTGCGCGGGGTCCTCAACCACCGTGGGGCGGCCAAAAATCATCACAGAGCGAAAGTTCGCCGAATGGTGCATGCCGGATCGCGCCAACACCAAACCATCCAACAACGACACCGTCAGGCACACGTCCATGTCTTGGCTGGCGCGAATGCCGCGACTGGCCTTTGAGCCGTGCCAATACACGTGATCGCCTTCGCGCCATTGAAAGGTTGGGATCACCACGGGGTTGTTATTTAGGTTGAAGCCGACATGACACAGCGGCATCGCATCCAAAATTCCATAGATGGTTTCTCGGTCAAAGTGTCCGCGCTCATGCAGGCGGCGCAACCGTGTTTGCTCTGTCACGTTCAATTCGTCGTTCATCTTGGGTCTCCTTGTGCAAATCAGGATTGACCCATACGCCAATATTGGCATGCTATAAATATCCAAAATCAACAATTTACGGCAGTCCAATAATGAACGATCACCCCTTCATCGGCTTGAATCTGGACCCCAGCGCCGACACGGCGTTGTTTGAGCAAATCTATCAAGCCTTGCGCCATCGAATCGTGGCGGGGCAGATCAGCGCGGGTAACCGCCTACCGCCGTCGCGCAGTTTCGCCGAAGAGCTGGGCGTGTCGCGCACCACCGTCGTCACCGCCTACGATCAACTGATCGCCGAAGGCTTCGCCCACGCCCGCCCTGGATCGGGCATTTACGTCAGCGACATCGGTGAGGTCGAGATTGAAGCCTCCGCGACCTGTTCGCCGCCGCATTCACAGCCGCCCTCCCTCTCTTATAACATGCACCCGTTCCAGCCCGGTCGCCCAGACATGCGTCAATTTCCTCATCGCCAATGGGGTCAGTGCTTGGCGCGCGTGGCGCGCACCAACCCGCAAGCTTTGGCGATTCAAAGCGATCCCTTTGGCGATATGGTGCTGCGCAGCCAAATCGCGCGCTATCTAGGCGAATGGCGCGCAATGCAGGTTACACCTGAGCAAATTATGATCACGGCTGGCGCCAGCGACGCGCTTGAGATTTGTATTCGCACCCTCGCAGAGCCCGACGACGTCATCGCGTTGGAAGATCCGGGCTACCCGGTGTTGCGCACCCTGGTGCAGAGTCTCGGCATGCGTACCACATGGCTGGATGTGGATGAGCACGGGGCCAAACTGCCGACAGACTCACCTCCGCCACGGATCAACGTGCTGACCCCATCGTCTCAATTCCCATTGGGCGGGGCGATGCCCTTGGCGCGACGGCGCGACTTTTTGAACTGGAGCGAAAAAAATGCGTGTTGGATCGTCGAAGACGATTACGACAGCGAATTTCGCTATGCCGGCCGTCCGATTCCCGCCTTGGCCAACTTCGATGGCAATCCGCGCACACTTTATATCGGTAGTTTTTCAAAGGTGTTTTCCGACACATTACGTTTGGGCTTTATGGTGATGCCGCACGACGTGATCCCGAAAATCAACTCGACTCTGGGCCGTTTTGGCGCCAAAGCGTCCTTGATTGCCCAACGGCCCTTAGGCGTATTCATGCAAGATGGCGGCTTTTATCGACACCTAAGGCGCATGAGGCGGCTCTATGCAGAGCGCCGCCGCACCTTGATCCGCTTACTGCGCGAACATCTCACTGATGAGCGTATCCAGTGGCAAGACCACCACAGCGGCATGCACCTGACCATGCACCTGCCGCTTAGCTGCGACGATGTCAAAATATCCACCCGCGCCGCTGCTGAGGGGCTCACCTGCCCAGCGCTGTCCAGCTATTGTGCGGGCACGCATAAACGACCAGGGTTATTGCTCGGGTTTTGTGGTTTTACAGACATAGAAATGAACAGCGCAATGCCCGTTTTGAGCCGATTCGTCTTCGACGAACTGAACGACGCGCCATAAGCGAGGCCGCCCATGAAAAAAGCCTCAGAGCTCGAAACCGCAGTACGGTTAAACTCTGAGGCCTTTAAATGGTGCACCCTGAGCGATTCGAACGCCCGACCTTCTGATTCGTAGTCAGATGCTCTATCCAGCTGAGCTAAGGGTGCATAGTGCTTGTCCGCCATTCAGCGGAAGCGGGCGGAACCTACTCCAGCGTTACGCTGTTGGCAAGAGGGAACATCACAGTTTTTTTCAACTTTATGAACCACGGTGAAAGCCCCGTGTCTGCAAATGCACATAACGCCTTGGCAATTATCGAAATCCGCCCTTGCCGCCGCTGGGGGCATTGAGTAAGATCGCTGCAAAAATCGCTGTGAGACATGTTATTCAAACCCTTTGAAGGACTTGCCTCATCTCGTGGGGGATGATCTTTTTAGACTCCAACTCTTAGGTTCCAAGTTTAAAGGCGAACGCGCGAAATGGATTTTTCGAAGTTCCGGGCAATGATCGTAGGGGCCGCTTTATTGCTGCCGGCCTGCTCCTTTTCTGAATCAGCCCTGTGGCCTTCTTTGACAGGCGAAGACCCGACGGTGGATGCTCCGCCTCAGGCCTCTATGCCGACATCAATGGCCCAGACCACGCAGACCGAGACAATTGACGGTGCGGTCACCCCGCCACCGCAACTCGGCACCACCGATTTCCGACCTGTCGGCGTTACGCCGGGACAGGACACCGGGACCTTCGTCGGCCGCAAGGTCGCCGAATTGCGATCGGAACTGCAGCGCCTGCAAGATCAGGTGAGCACCCATAACGGCCAGTTGCAAACGCAACGCGCCGAAATGGTCGCCAGCGCGCAGACCTATCACAACACGGTCGCGGCGGTGAATTCCCGACTGCAAGTCGGCACCACACCGGGCAATCCGATCTTGGTTCAACAATTTAATGGCGCGCAGACCTCGTTGGACAATCTCAACGTCGGCATCGCGGCGATGAACAAGCTGGCCACTGCGGTGGCGGGCATGTCGACCATGTCGTCGTATCTGTCTGAATCGACCCGCGCCGCCTTCGGCGTTTCGGGCGCCGTCGATGAAGATCATCGTCAATTGACGATTCTCCAAGACGAAGTTGACCAGACCGTGGTGTTGATCGAGCGGTTGTTGAAGGAATCCACCGACGACATCCGCCGCCAAAGCAGTTACGTCGCCGCCGAACGTTCAAACCTGAACACCTTGGCCGCCGGCATCAAAACCGGTGAAATTTACGGCGCAAGCCTGTCCAACGTGGCTCGCAGCGCTGCGGGCCCCGGCCCCATTGCGGGCAAGCCCATGGACACGTCGGGTCGTCGCCCGCTGGTGGTGATCCGCTTTGACCGTGACAAGGTGCCTTATCAACAGGCTCTTTATAATGCGGTGGGCAAAGTTCTCGAACGCCGCCCCAGTGCAGCATTTGACTTAGTCGCCGTCGCGCCATCGTCTGGCGGCCCCGCACGGGTCGCGCTGAATTCCACAAAAGCCCGACGCCACGCCGAAGACGTGCTGCGGTCCTTGGTGGAAATGGGCCTGCCGCCCGCACGCGTTGCGGTGTCCGGAAAAACGGCTTCCAGCGCATCGACCAACGAAGTCCATCTGTATCTGCGCTAAGGGTAAAATCACGCCTCAACGCATTGAACTGTTAGAAAGCGCCGACCGGCACCCCGGTCGGCGCTTTTTTTACGGACTAACACACGTTTAAATATATGAAATTTGCACTAAGCCTCTGCCATCTGATCAGAAGATAAGGCAATCGCCGCCCCATTCTGGCATTTCTCTATGTTGCACATTCGCAACACATTAGAAAAAATAGTTACAGTGCTACACGGATACTACTCACAATGTGATAGAATCCGTTAGATTTCTGACACATTTAGCTGAACAGGTTATTTTGGTCATACATAACGACTATGAATTGCTGGATCAAAATGCACACGTTGATCTATACTCAGCTCACAAAATCGTAACGATGCCGGCCTGATTGTGGGCTCAGCCACGAAGACCGGCACCAAGGGGGAATACAACCTATGAAGAGCAATTTTAAACTGACCCTGCTGTCGGGTGTCGCTGCTGTCGCAGCCACCATGATGACTACAGGCACCGCGAACGCCACCAATGGCATGTTGCCGCATTGTGTAGGCACCGTGAAATGCGGCATGGGCGGGGCTGGCTCTGCCCTCGCAGGCGCCGCCGTTGACGCCGCCATCAACCCGGCTCTTAGTGGACAAATGGGTAATGAATACCAAATCAACATGGGCTGGTTCTGGGCCGATGTGCGTGGTGAATCGACCCTGAGCGCCGTTAAAGGCGAACAAAAAAGCGCTGCTGGCGATTTCCCGAACGGTTCTTTCGGCGTCAACTACAAAATTGACGACACAATTGCCGTTAACGTCTCGCTGGTCCCCGGCGGCGGCGGTGCAAGCGACTGGACCAACCCTCGCTCCAACGCCACTGGCTTTCCTCTGGCCGGAACCAATGAAGACGAATATGTCCAATACGAGATGATGTACTTGCAGCCGTCTATTTCCTATAAGTACAGTGATACAGCGACCTACGGCGTTGGCGCTATTTTGAGCCGCGCAACTATGGACACTGATTCCGCACAGGGCAGCTTCCAGTCATCTGGCGTCGCCGGTAAAGAAGAAACGTTCTATGGCGTCGGCTTTCAGGTCGGTGGCGTTTGGCAAATTGGTGCCGGTGGCTCAGCAGCAGTCAATCTGCGCAGCCCCGTTTGGCACGAGAAAGCTGGTGTTTATGACAGCCTTGTGTTTACCGATCCCATTGACACCCCGGCTCAAGCCCAAGCGGGCATCGCGTTCGATATGAACCCAACGACCAAGTTGGCTATCGATTACAAGTGGGTGGGCTGGAGCACGACCAACACCATTGGCAATCAACCGAGCATTCAGCCGACCACGTCCCGTGGTTTTGGCTGGGATGACCAGCACATCATCATGATTGGCGTTCAACATGAGGCAACTGACGATCTGACGGTCCGTGCCGGTATCAACCACGCCAATTCACCGATCGAAGCAGGGCAGGTTGCAGGCAATTTCTTGTTCCCAGCCATCGTGGAAACCCACTTTACGGCTGGTGGCAGCTACAAACTGGGTGATGGCATGGTCATTGGCGCAAGCGGCTATGTCACGCCTGAAGCCGAACTTTATGATGACGGTTCTCAGTTTGGCGGCAGCGGTTCGACGGGTACTCATTTGGCCCACCAACAGTATGGCTTCCAACTGTCGTTCTCTAACGACTTCTAAAGAACTGCACTGCTAACAATACGATGAAAACGCCTGCAGCTTCACGCTGCAGGCGTTTTTTTGTGCACAAAGCCCTTGTTCGTATAGACCAACAAACCAATATTTTACGTATGATGTGCATACGCGATAAAATCACCATGTGGATGCGTGGCGCCTTGCTCGTACTGGGTGCGGCATCATTAAGCGTACAGACCGCAGCCGCCGCGCAAACAGACCTCAGCTTGCCGCCAGGATTTTCACTCACCATCTTCGCCAAAGCCCCAGGCGCGCGCTCTTTAGCCCTGGCGGAGGATTTGGGCGCGGTGTTCGTCAGCACCCGCCAAGACACCGTCTATGCCGTGCCGCTGCGTGACGATGATGGCCTACGCCCCACCTATCCGGTGCTGCGCGGGCTGACATCGCCCAACGGCATCGCCTGGAAAGACGGCTACCTCTACGTGGTTGAGCAACACCGCGTGACCCGCTACCACGTGCCGTCCATCGATACTTTGACCGACGCCAAGCCCGAAGTCCTGTTCGATAACCTGCCCGACAAAGACTGGCATGGAAACCGCTACATTCGATTCGGTGCTGACGGTGCGCTATACGTCGGCGTCGGGGCGGCGTGCAACGTGTGCAGCCTGCACGGTTATGAAGGCAGTATTCTCAAATTCACCCCGGGACACTGGGAAACGCCAGAAATTATCGCCACCGGGGTGCGCAACACCATCGGCATCGACTTTCATCCCGCCACCGGGAAAATCTTTTTCACAGACAACGGTGCCGACGGTATGGGTGATGACAGCCCGCCCGACGAGCTCAATGCTCTCACTGCACCCGGCGCACATTTTGGATTTCCGTGGTATGGCGGCGGCGAAGACCGCGCCCCGCATTTCAGGTTGTTGCCTGTCCCGTCAGGCATGGTTGCGCCGGTGGTGCGCTTTCAGGCCCACGTCGCGCCTTTGGGCATCGACTTTTACAATGGACGGATGTTTCCCAAAACCTATCAAAATGACGCCTTCGTCGCGCAGCATGGATCGTGGAACCGCTCCAGTCCGGTGGGTTACCAGATTCGGCGCGTGCGCTTTGATACAGCTGGAAAGGTGATCGGACATGAACCGTTCATCGAAGGCTGGCTGAGGTCAAACGGTGACGTCACCGGCCGCCCTGTGGATTTGGAAGAACTGCCCGACGGCTCCTTGCTCATCAGCGACGACGCGGCAGGCTTGATCTACCGCGTGACCTACAAAAAGCCCTGAGCAATCGCCAGCACCACCAAATAGCGCGCGCCCTTGGCAATCGTCACCAACAGCAAAAAGATGCCCAGGTGAACGCGCAGAAAGCCCGCCGCAAAGGTGATCGGGTCGCCGATGATCGGCACCCAGCTGAGCAGCAACGACCACACCCCCCACTTAGCGAACCACTTATCGGCTTTGTCTAGATCGTCGGACTTGAACGGAAACCACTTGCGGTCTTGCCAATGCAAGCACCAACGGCCCAGCATCCAGTTGACCAGCGCGCCCAGCGTGTTGCCGACCGTGGCCACGCCCCACAGCATCACGGCGTCGAAGCCGCCCGCGACACTCAGCCCCGCGAGCACGGCTTCGGACGAAAAGGGTAAGATGGTCGCGGCTAAAAATGCCGACAGGAAAAGGCCGATGTATCCATTCATGGGCGCGAACGTAGCGGATTAATCGCCACTGTCCACCACAAGATCCACGGCTATATTGTCGATCAAGCGCGTGCGCCCCAATTTGGCCGCCGCAAGCACCCGCGCCGGGCGGTCTGCGTCATAGCTATCCAACGCGTCTAGGTTCGAAGCATCCACGATAGCGACATAATCCACTGGACCGAACCCCAGATCAGACAATTGAGCTTCCGCCGCGCGGCATAGCTCGCCACCGGCCGCCCCACCCCTAAAGTCTTCTGCGACACGGCGCAGCACCGCGTTCAGCTGGGGCGCGATGGCGCGCTCTGTTTCATTCAAATAAGTATTGCGCGACGACAGCGCTAAGCCATCTGGCTCGCGCACCGTCTCGACGCCATGAATTTCAGTGGGGACGCGCAAATCGCGCGCCAGAGTCTTGATGACCTGGAGCTGCTGATAATCTTTTTCACCGAAAAACGCGTGGTCTGCACCAGCCATCGACAACAGTTTCGCCACCACCGTGGCGACGCCGGTGAAATGACCGGGACGAAATGCGCCTTCCAGCACATGGTCGAGTCCCGGCACATGCACTTCTGTCACCGCGCCGGGCGGATACATTTCATCCACGGACGGCGCGAACAAGACATGCGCGCCTTCAGCCTCAGCCAGCTTGCGGTCCGCATCTTCATTGCGTGGATAAACGGAAAAATCTTCGCCTTCGCCGAACTGGGTGGGATTGACGAACAGCGTGACGATCACCCGGTCGCAGCGTTGCAATGCGGCATGCACCAAGCTCATGTGTCCTGAGTGCAGCGCCCCCATGGTCGGCGCCAAGCCGACGCTGAGCCCAGCGTCTCGCCAAGCCCGCACGTGGGTGCGCAGTTCGGATACGGTGCGAAGTGTCGAAATCGTCATCACGGGCCTATGCGCGTTCAGCGGCGTTCTTTTTTCTTCACGCCGAAACAATGCTCATCGGCGGGAAACGCGCCGCTGCGAACTTCTTCGGCGTACAGGCGCGCCGCTTCGGTCAAGCCCGCACCCAAATCCATATAGCGTTTGACGAATTTCGGTTTGAACTCGGTGAACAAACCCGCCATGTCTTCGGTCACCAAAATTTGACCGTCGCACGCGGGCGAGCCGCCGATGCCGATGGTCGGCACGTCGATCTCATCGGTGATGCGGCGCGCAATCGGTTCCATGGTGCCTTCGACGACAATGGCGAATGCGCCCGCATCCGCCAGCGCCTTGGCGTCGGTGACGATTTTTTGCGCTTCGACTTCACCGCGACCCTGGGCCTTAAATCCGCCAGCCGTGTTCACCGATTGCGGCATCAAGCCAACGTGGCCAAGCACTGGAATGCCGCGCTCAGAGAGGAATTTGACCGTTGCGGCCATTTCCACGCCACCTTCGATCTTGATCCCCGCGCAGCCCACTTCCTTCATGATGCGCGCGGCGTTGCGAAAGGCGATTTCGGGGCTTTCTTGATAGGAACCAAACGGCATGTCGACAATCACGCAAGAGCGCTTTGCGCCGCGCATCACCGCTTGGCCATGGGCGATCATCATGTCCATGGTCACGCCGATGGTGGTGTCGAGGCCGTAAATCACCATGCCGAGGCTATCGCCGACCAGCAAAAGATCGGTGTGCGCATCCAACAAGCGCGCCGTCAAAACGGTATAGGCCGTCAGGCATACCAAAGGCTCCGCCCCGTTGCGGCGTTTGCGCGCACGGATATCGGGCACGGTCAGCTTGCGCAATGCGCCTTCGATATCGATAGGTTTGTGTGTGCTCATCTTGATTCCCCAGAACCTAAAGCCACGTTTCTGAATTGTTGCAGTGCAAAATATAGGCGCAAATGCACCAAATTGCAAAGTCTCGCCGCGCCGCTCTCAGCCCTTTTGCGCCACAATGAATAGGCGCTGAAAGGCGAACAGAGTTTTGCCCTCGGCGCGCTTGGGGTAGGCGCGGGCGAGTTCCCCCGCCAGCGCGGTTTTAAAGGCCCGGCGCGGCTCATCATCCAAGGCTTCCAACAACGGCTTCAAAGCGGTGGACGCGATCCAGTTGAGCACCGCGTCATCGCCATCCATAACCTGCTCATAAGTCGTCTGCCAAATGTCGAGGCGCGCGCAATGTGGGCTCAACCAATCGTAATAGGCGCCGGGCTCGGCCACTGGGGCGTCGCGCAGCAAAGGCGTCAGAACATCCGCCCACGGCCCTGTGCGCGCCACCTGACGCATCAATGCATGTGACGGCTGTGCAAACTGGTTGGGCATCTGCACGGCTAACACGCCGCCGGGGGCCAGCTCACCCAGCAGGCGCGGGAACAGGGTTTCGTGATTGTCCACCCAATGCAGCACCGCGTTGGAATAAATCAGATCTTGCGGTTCAGCGGCAGCCCAATCGCGCACGTCGGCCTGTCGCCACGCGACATTGAGCTCACCGTGTTCGGCCTTGGCGCGCGCCAGCATCTCAGGCGAGCTGTCCAAAGCGGTGATCTGCCCATCCGGCCAACGGCGGCGCAAAAACGGCGTGACGTTACCCGCGCCACAGCCGAGATCGGTGATCCGCGCTGGACTCTCAAGCGCAACTTGCGCCAGCAAATCCAGCGCTGGGCGCAGACGCAGATCTGCGAATTTCAGATACGCGCCCGGCTCCCACGTTTGTGGGCTGGCCTCGCTCATGGACGGTATCCGTTGATCAGCATGATCTTAACCAGTTCGATGGCTTCCAAATCATGCGCTTCTGCAATAGCTTTCATCTTGTCATCCAGTTTGGCCGTGACTCCCGCCCCAGCCAGACGCGCCTGCGCCGTGGCGGCGTCCAATTTCAGTTCTGCGACCATGTCAGCCAAGGTCTTGCGTCCGATGCCGGTCCCGGCGAATTGCGCTTCGACATCTACAGCTTTGAAATTGGCCTTCATCTTGGGGCGCTGTTCAAGCGGCTTGATCACCAAATAAATATCCATCGGCGTGATGGAATTGAGCGCGGCGATGTCTTTAAGCTTCATTTGTTGCTCAGGAACCTTGATGCCCGCGCCGTCCAGCTCAGCGATGGCAGCTTTCAAATCAATACGTTGGCGTTGGGCGAACCCGGCCAGCGATACGTCTTCGGCGTGACCGAACGGGGGTTCATAATCGACGGAGACGATCCAGCCTTCTTTAAAATGTGCGCCCAGGTCGAAAATCCAGCTGGCTGGTGGCAGGTTGAAGATCGACAAGGCGAAAAACACCGCTGTAATGGCCAGCGATCCATACACCGTACGTTTAACATGCACATGGCCACCTGTGCGATTCTGAGCGCGTTCGGCCAAATAATTCTTAAACGGTTTCCAGTTGTAGACCAGATGGGCGACGCCGACGATCACGAACACCACCGAAAAAATCACGTGCAGATCGGTCCAGCCGTCCTTGGTCAGCTGCCACAGTTTCCAGTCCACCCAATACGCGATGCGCCCTTGCGGCACGATGTACAGCACCACCCCGGTGACCGTCGCGATGACGAACGACCACGTCGTGACCAAAGAGGTCATGGCGCGGTAACTGGTTTTTTTGGTCGGTTTGTTTTCAACGGTCATGGTGGCCTCCGCACAGTTCAGCGCCCACTTTTATGGGGCGGTTCATTATATCAGGGTCCATGAACCCGACGAAGGGTTACCGATGAAGCAACTAGAAATACTTCAGCAAAAATTGCACGACTTTGCGTGTGCGCGGGCCGAACAGCGACGCAGTGTAATAGCTGCCCGCTGCGCGCTTACTGATTTCGCCGAACGTTGGATAGGGTGCTATGGTTGACGCCATCGCGCCGATCTTCAAGCTTTGTTCCATCGCCAGCACCCACGGCCCGATCAATTCCCCCGCGCGCGGCCCACAGATGCCCGCGCCAAGGATTTTGCCCTTCGTCGTTGTCACCACCTTGATCAGGCCCTCCGTCTCACGTTCCGCTTGGGCGCGGTCGTTTTCAGAAAACGGCCATTTGAGAACCTTGATCGCATCGCCGAACTTTTCTCGAGCTTGGGCTTCCGTCAGGCCCGCCTGAGCCAGTTCCGGGGTGGTGTAGGTCACCCATGGCACGTGATCGAGTCTGGTTTTGGCAGGCAGCCTGAACAACACGTTGCGGATCACGATCCCGGCGTGATAGCCCGCCACGTGGGTGAACTGATAGCCACCGGCGACATCGCCGATGGCGAAGATCCGTTTGTTGGATGTGCGCAGTCGCTTGTCGACCTCGATTCCCTTAGGCGTAAAATCGACGCCCGCGTGTTCCAGCCCTAGCCCCATTACCGTGGGACGGCGTCCGGCGGCGACCAAAATGTGGGTACCTTGAATGACATGCTCCCGCCCGTCCTCATCGACGACCACGACTTCAGGGGCCTCAGTTGTGCCGCCCGCGCGCACCACCCTGACGTCTTCGTGGATCATCACGCCGTCTTCCAACAAGCGCTCTTGCACCACGTGCACCAATTCAGGATCGTCCTTGGGCATGATCTTGAACATTTCCAAGACCGTCACCTTTGACCCCAAATGGCGAAACGCCTGGGCCAGTTCACAACCAATGGGCCCACCGCCGATGACGATCAGGTGTTTGGGGATGTCTTCAAGGTCAAAAACATTTTCATTGGTCAGCACGTCCAACTTGTCCAGCCCGTCAATGGGCGGGACAAACGCGTGGGAACCGGTGGCGATGACGAATTTGCGTGCAATCACAGTCTCATCAGCCGCTTCAACCGTATCGGGCCCGACAAAACGAGCCTCCCCCTGAATGACTTTGACGCCAAAGCCCTCGAATCGCTCGACGCTATCGTGAGGCGCGATTTGCGCGATCACATCGTGGACATGCTGATAGACCTTTTTACCATCAGCACTGACTTTGCCGGTCTTGATGCCGAAGCGGTCTGCGCGCCGCGCATTTTGCGCCGCGTGGCCCGCCGCCAGCAAAGCCTTTGACGGCACGCAGCCGGTGTTGAGGCAATCGCCGCCCATTTTGGCCTTTTCGATCAACACCACGTTGGCGCCCATCTGTGCCGCGCCTGCCGCCACCGACAGTCCGCCGGAACCGGCGCCGATGATGCAGAGGTCATATACAGCTTCACCACTCATGACGCGCCTCCCGAACCTTTGAGCTTCTGATAGGCGATGGGTACCAGCGACAGTGCCGCCAGGCAGAGAATCGGCAGCAACACTGCAGGCTGAAAGATTACGCCAAGATCGGGCTCTTGCCCGCTTTCAAACACCGCCCCCAACCCCGCGCCGACATGGGCGTAGACAAAGGTGCCGGGAATGATGCCGAAAAACGTCGCGATCACATAGGTGCTCAGACGCACATCCAACAGCGCAGGCACCAGATTGACCAGCCAGAACGGAAACAACGGCACCAGGCGCAGCACCATCAGGTAATTGAAGGCGTTTTTGCGAAAGCCCGATTCCATTTTTTGGAGCGCTGACCCTGCACGAGCGCGAAACAAATCGGCAAAGGCGTAGCGCGCGGCCAAAAAGATCAGCGTCGCGCCGACGGTGGCGCTAAACACCACATAAAGTCCAGCCGTCCAACCGCCAAACACGAAACCGCCCGCCAAGGTCAGCCACACCCCGCCCGGCAGTGACAAGGCCACCACCACCACGTAAGCCAGCATAAACAACAAGACCGACGAAATCGCGTGCGCCTCGGCATACTGCAACAAATCGGCGCGATGGCGCGACAGGGCCTCGAAGCTCAGATACTCGTGCGCGCCGGTGGCGATAAACAAGACGATGCCGACCCCCACCAAAGCGATGGGAGCATACCGTTTTGCGCCCTTGGTCGGTGCCGTGTTGCTCTCTGTATTCACCCTGCTTTTCTCCCCTTTTTAACCGTTGCACACAGCAGTATAGCACCCCTTCCACCCCACAAATACGGAACGACCGGTCAAAAATTATCACGCTCCCGGTGGCGATGCATTTGAAAAGCCATGAAAACGCACAAAAAAAAGCTGAGTGAAAAAACATGCCAGCCGTTGACTTCCGGGCGCTGAGCTCGTATACACCGCACCTTGATTTCAGATAACGGAGACGTCACGTGAAACGCACGTATCAACCAAGTGTATTGGTTCGCAAACGCCGTCATGGCTTTCGCAGCCGCATGGCGACCGTCGGTGGCCGCCGCATCCTAGCCGCACGTCGCGCCAAGGGTCGCAAACGCCTGTCCGCTTAATTCCAGGTGACATGAGCCCGCGGATCGAGCGCTTAAAGACGCGCCCGGAGTTTCTCCGGGTTGCTGCAACGCGCAAGAAGTGGGCCTCTCCTGGTCTCATTCTCCAGGTTAAAAGCCACCCGGCGGACGGTCAATCGGCCCGCACGGATGGCTTTTTGCGCGTTGGCTTTACGGTCAGCCGCAAGGTCGGAAATGCCGTCGCGCGCAATCGCGCCAAACGTCGTTTGCGCGCCTTGTGTGCCAAAATTCTGCCTCACTGTGACCTTAGGGTCGGCCAGGAACAGAATTTGGCGGAGCAGAAGTTCACCGGTTTCGATCTGGTGATTATCGGACGACGTGCGACATTGACCCGGCCGTATCCTAAGCTGGCTGATGATCTGTTGAAGGCGTTGCGCAAGATGGGCATCGCTGTAAACACGCCACAACAAGAGGACGCACAATGAACCCGCTCGCATTTATCATGCGCGCCTTGGTTTTGGGGTACAAATGGATCATCTCTCCGGTGCTGCCGGGGAGCTGTCGATTCTATCCCACGTGCTCATCATACACGCTTCAAGCTCTTGAGACCCACGGCGCGCTGAAAGGCGGCTGGCTGGGGCTGAAACGCTTTGTGCGCTGCCATCCATGGAACGACGGCGGCTTCGACCCCGTACCAGGCACACACGCGCATACACATGAACACACGCATGATCGGACGTGCTGCGGCGCGGACCCTAAAGCTTAACACACAACGTATATATAACGTGGCCAACGCCGACGCGTGGGCCACTGGGAACTGGACATAAAAATGGACAACCGCAACCTGATACTGGCGATCGTGCTTTCCGTCGTCATCCTGCTGGGCTTTGAGATGCTGTATCCGTCCACGCCGCCGCAAACGGTGAGCGACGCGACGACCATGCAAAACGGCCAGCCGGGCGCGGACCCCAGCGTTCCCACTCCGCCCCAAGCGCAGTCCTCGGCGCAGCCCGCACTGCCGGGCGCCGCCCCGATGGCGGAAACCCCGGTGCTTGACGCGACCCAAAGCGTCGAACAAATCCTCACGCAAGGCGCACGTGTATCCATCACCACGCCCAGCGTCACCGGATCCATCGCCCTCAAAGGCGGGCGCATCGACGATTTAATCTTGAACGGCTACAACGAAACCTTGGACGAAGGCAGCGCCAAAATCCGCCTGCTCAGCCCGCGCGGCACCGAAAAGGCCTATTACGCTGAATACGGCTGGGTCGGTACGAACGTCACGCTGCCGAACAAAGACACGGTTTGGAACGCAGATAAAAGCGTTCTCGACCCGTCCGGTCCGGTAACGCTCAGCTGGGATAACGGCCAAGGCCTGATCTTCAAGCGGATCATCGAAATCGACAAAGATTTCATGTTCACCATCACCCAGCGGGTTGAAAACCATTCCGCCGGGGCCGTCACCTTGAATCCTTACGGTTTGGTGACGCGCTGGGGCACGCCTGAGGTTTCGGGCTTGTACATCTTACACGAAGGTCCGATCGGTGTGTTCGACGGCACCTTGAGCGAAGTTGATTACGACGATGTTCAATCCGACGGCGAAATCAAGAAACCCACCACTGGCGGCTGGATCGGCTTTACCGACAAATACTGGCTGACCGCCCTGGTCCCTGATCAGGCCCAACCGGTTAACACCCGTATGCTGCATTCCAAATCCGGCATCATCGAAAAATACCAAAGCGATTTCGTCGGCCAGCAAATGGACGTACAACCCGGCGCCAGCGCTGAGAGCACCTCGCGGTTCTTCGCCGGTGCCAAGCGTGTCACTTTGCTCGACAGCTATGCCGAGAACCTGGGCATCATCAATTTCGATCTGGCGGTCGATTTCGGCATGTTCTACTTCCTCACCAAGCCGATTTTTTATGGCCTTCACTACTTGCACGGTGTGCTCGGCAACTTTGGCATCGCGATCTTGCTGCTGACTGTGGGGATCAAGGCCGTGTTGTTCCCGCTGGCCAACAAGTCCTACGTCGCGATGAGCAAAATGAAGAAGTTGCAGCCGGAAATCAAAAAGCTGCAAGAACGCTTCAAGGAAGACAAGATGCGCCTCAATCAGGAAATGATGGCGCTGTACAAAAAGGAAAAGGCCAACCCGGCGGCGGGCTGCTTGCCGATCTTGGTGCAGATTCCGATCTTCTTCGCGCTTTACAAAGTGCTGTTGGTGACCATCGAAATGCGCCATGCGCCGTTCTTTGGCTGGATCCAAGATTTGTCGGCCAAGGACCCCGCCAGCGTGTGGAGTCTATTCGGCTTGGTCGATTGGAACTACCTCGCCTACATCCCAGCACCCTTGGACATTGGCATCTGGCCGATCATCATGGGCTTCACCATGTGGATGCAGCAGCGCCTGAACCCCCAGCCCACCGACCCGATCCAGGCTAAGGTGTTCATGTACCTGCCGTTTATCTTCACCTTCTTACTGGCGTCGTTCTCCGCCGGTTTGGTGATCTACTGGGCTTGGAACAACTCGCTGAGCATCTTGCAACAGTGGCTGATTATGCGCCGCATGGGCGTGAAGGTGGGGGGCTAATCCCCCCCGCCTTTGGCACGATCAGATGAGCGACACCCCAAACACCCCTCCAGCAGAGCCCCCGGTCATCACCGGGGCCCTTCCCGTCGATGACAGTTTCGAACCGGCGCAAATTGAAGCCGGACGCATTATGTTCGCAGGTGAATGCGTGTTTATGCTCGGCGCTGCAGGGCTCAACCAAATTCCCGATACGGACTTACCGGAAATCGCCTTCGCCGGTCGCTCCAACGTCGGTAAGTCATCGCTGGTCAATGCGCTGACGGGACGAAAGTCGATCGCCCGCACTTCGCACACGCCCGGACGCACCCAGCAAGTCAACTTTTTTGATCTCGGCGCAAAAATGATCATCGCCGATCTGCCCGGTTACGGTTACGCCAAGGCGCCCAAGGATCAGGTCGCCAAATGGACCCGGCTGGTCAACGCGTACCTCAAAGGCCGTCAAGAATTACGCCGGGTTTTGGTGCTGATCGACGCGCGTCACGGCATCAAGGACGTGGATCGCGACGTTATGAAGATGCTCAACAAAGCGGCGGTCTCCTATCAAGTGGTGTTGACCAAGATCGACAAAATCAAGGCCGGGCCGCTGGAAAAGCTGCTTGAAAGCACCCATGCAGAATTGGCGCGGCACGTCGCCGCGCACCCCATCGTGCGCTGCACCAGTTCGGCCAAGAAAATCGGTATAGAAGAGCTGCGCGCTGAATTGGCGCTTCTGACCCAGACGTAACGCCAATCATGACGATAGTCTCTAGCGATCTTGCAAAAACTCATGTAATTTGAGCCCATTATGGCAGATGACGCAAAAATCAAGTTTGATCCTGAAGCCCCGCCCGAGGCGTGGCTGAACCAAGCCAAGACCTTGTCCGAGGCGCTGCCGTTTATGCGCCGCTATTCGGGTGAAACGCTGGTGATCAAATACGGCGGCAACGCCATGGGCGATCCTGAGCTGGCGCAACTGTTCGCCCGCGACATCGTGTTGTTGCGCCAAGTCGGCGCCAATCCCATCGTCGTGCACGGTGGCGGGCCGCAAATCGGCGCCATGCTGGAAAAGCTGAAAATTGAAAGCGAATTCATTCACGGCCTGCGCGTTACCGACAAAGAAACCGTGGACGTGGTCGAAATGGTGTTGGCCGGATCGATCAACAAGCACATCGTCACCGAAATCAACGCAGCAGGCGGTTTCGCCGTCGGCCTGTCGGGCAAAGACGGCAATTTGATCCGCGCCGAAAAGCTACGCCGCACGGTGCAAGACCCCGATTCCAACATCGAACGCATTCTCGACCTGGGTCTGGTGGGTGAACCGAAATCGATCACCCCGCACATCTTGGACTTTTTCGAACAAAGCGACATCACCCCGGTGATCGCGCCCATCGGCCTTGGCCCCAATGGCGAAACGCTTAACATCAACGCCGATACGGCGGCCGGCGCCATCGCCGGTGAGATGGACGCCAAACGTTTGATCATGCTGACCGATGTCAAAGGCGTGTTGGGCGAGGACGGCAAACTGATCGCCAAGATGACCGCCGCCCAGGCCCGCACCCTGATCAAAAAGGGCGTCATCAAAGGCGGCATGATCCCCAAAGTGGAAACCTGCCTGGACGCCATCGACATGGGCGTCGAAGCCGCCGTCATCATCGACGGACGCATTCCACACGCGGTGCTGCTGGAACTGTTCACCAAACACGGTGCCGGTACGCTGATCACATCCGAATAAGCTTCTCCGATCTCCGCTGAGTTCACCCAAAAACGCACCACACGACGCGTGGCGATGGGCTGAAAACCTTTTTTCTCAAAATACCCTTACCGAATTGCTCGCGGTCAAATGCCCCCTGCCGTTTTTATGAGATGGTTCACGCCACTGTGGCGAAATACATACTGATCGCTACGATTTTCCATAGGAAGAGATTGTCATGAACACCGATACAGAAAACCAGAACCAAGAAAAACAAGCCAGCGACACGCCGAATGTGACGGCAAAAGACACGCCCCAAGCAACGCTTGCTGACACGTCTGAAGACCTGAACAAAGACGAAAACTCTTCGTGCTGCGGTAGTTGTTCTTGAGCTGTTTTATATAAACCAACGGTGCTCAAGTTCATTTTGGGGGGCTCTGTTCGCCCCAAAATCAATACGGTGGCGCCGATCAACCTGCATCTGTAATACACACAAAACAACCGGCGCTCGTAGGAACGCCGGTGTTTTTGTGTGTACGCCTTAAGGGATAGTGACCGTGCTGGATCGCGCGTCCTCTGGATACAGGCACCCCGCGGCATAGTCCTTTGCCACAGCATCATCCATGGCCGTGTTGATCGGTGCGTACGCATAAATGCACGTCGCGAAGGCCGTGTTGCCGGCAAGGGTTGTGTCGGTCCCGGCACTGCATGGGTCGGCGGCGACGCCAGCATCCGTGTACGCTTGCGTACCGCGCTCTTCGATTTTCGCCGCGGAGCATTCACCGGTCGTTTTTGCATGATCGTAACTGACCAGATAGGGCGATGAGGGCGCGGCGGGATGTGACGAGCACGCGCCCGTTGGGCCGGTGATTTTAAGACCCGATGGCGCAGCCAGTGCATCGCGCGTGGCTTCGATCAGGTTCCTCTGTGTCGCCAAAGCTTTGCCGGCGTTGCACGAATAAAAATACAGCTCGTTGGTAGAGGCCAGCGCCGATACATAATCGGTGAGCAGCGCAGAGATGGCGGCGCCGTTATACACGGTGGTTTCGCCTATGGATTGCGACCGACCATGACCGACGAAGCAAATCGCTTCGTTGGCGGCAATCACGTATTTGACGGTCAGAGCACTCAACTCGACCGCACTGATCACTTCGGTATCGGCAATGCCGTTGGCGGCATTGATCGCGGCGCATTTTCCCGCCGCCCACCAAGCATCATCGTTGTTGGTCGCCGTCGTTTGCTGGGTCAGATCGAACGAAATGGTCAGGGCCTTGGATGGCGACGCCGACAGCAGCACGGCCATGCTGGCCAGGATTGCAAAAATCGATATTTTGGCAAATCTCATGTGAAACCCTTTCGGTTTTTTCCAATTCGGGCAAAGCGCATTGTTTGCGACTTGCGGTCTATAGGAATGACGGGGCGTCAAGGGTGTTGTGACGCTTGCAGAGCGCGCATGAAAAAACCGGCGCTCACATGAACGCCGGTTTTTTTTGTTTTTAGGCTGATCGCTTAAGCGGCGCGTGGGCCGCTGCTGCCGCGTTTGGCGCCGTGGTTTTTGGCGCCGGCGCCAGTTGAACCGTGGCCGTGGCCGCCGTGGCCTTTATCGCCATGACGTTTGCCGTCCTTGGGACGATGGCCCTTACCCTTTGCGGCCTGACCGGCGCGGCCTTGCGGACGCCCCTGCCCACCACCACGTCCGCCGCCGCGTCCGCCGCCACGATTACCGCCACCTTGTTTGGGCGGATCCTGTTCGGGCTCAGCAATGGCTTCGGCGTGGAACGGGTGATCGGCAAAGACATCCACCGCTTGGCGGATGGCTTTTTCGATGCCGCGTAGATAGCCGCGTTCTTCCGCGTCGCAGAACGAAATCGCTTCGCCCTTTTCGCCCGCACGCGCCGTACGCCCGATGCGGTGAACGTAATTTTCCGCATCGTTGGGCAGGTCGAAGTTGATGACGTGAGTCACGCCGTCCACATCAATGCCACGCGCGGCGATGTCGGTGGCCACCAGAGCGCGCAATTGGCCTTTGCGAAAACCGTCCAACGCACGTTGGCGGGCGTTTTGCGTTTTGTTGCCATGAATCGCGCCGGCGCGGATGCCGCCTTGCTCCAGGTGGCGCGCAACGCGGTCTGCCGAGTGCTTAGTGCGGGTGAAGACCAAAACGCGTTTGACGTCTTGGTCTTTCAGCACCGTGGTCAACAGCGCGCGCTTTTTCTGCTTGGGCACAAACAACACGCGTTGGCCGATGCGTTCTGCGGTGGTGGACTGCGGGGTCACTTCGATGTGCACCGGGTTGTCCGTTAAACCGTCGGCCAGCTTACGCACGTTGGCGGGCATGGTCGCGGAAAACAGAACGGTTTGGCGTTTGTCCGGCACTTGAGCCGAAATTTTACGCACATCGTTGACGAAACCCATGTCGAGCATGCGATCCGCTTCGTCCAAGATAAACGTCTCAACCCGGTTGAGGCGGACTTTGTCTTGGTTCATCAGATCCATCAAACGCCCAGGCGTCGCGACGACGATATGCACGCCCAAGCCTAAAGCTTTCGACTGTTTGAACAACGGCACGCCACCAAACACCACAACGGAGCGGATATCGAGAAAACGGGCGTAGCTTTCAATGCTGTCGTGAATTTGCAGCGCAAGTTCGCGGGTCGGCGCCAAGATCAGCGCGCGCGGTGTTTTGCGGGCGGGCTGGGCGTTGGCTTCGCTCAAGCGCTGCAACAAGGGCAGCACGAACGATGCCGTCTTGCCCGTACCTGTTTGAGCTACGCCCAACAGGTCTCGGCCCTTTAATAGGGCCGGAATGGATTGCGCCTGAATTGGCGTAGGGGTTGTATAGCCCTCTGCCTCAACAGCGCGCATCAGGGGCTCGATCAAGCCGAGCCCTTTAAAATCGTTCATGTAATCTCTTTTCATTGTTTGGGGCATAAGGCGCGGGCGCGGTCTCTGATTAAGACCGCGCCCCGCAAGCCCCGTCTGGGCCTAGGTTCTAGACCTGGTCCAGAGCGACGATGTCTGGAATTAGTCCAGCGCAACGATATTGTCAGCCGCCATTTTGCCGTTTTTGCCTTCGGTCAGGTCAAATTCGACCTTTTGGCCATCGCGCAAGCCGGACAGTCCAGCCTTCTCTACAGCCGTGATGTGGACGAATGCGTCCTTCGTGCCGTCTTCCGGCTCAATGAAACCAAAACCTTTGGTGGCGTCAAACCACTTCACGGTACCTTTAGCCATAACTTGTATTCCTTTGACACAGTATAATGGCGGGCAACCACCTTGGCGGCCCGCTTTGGTAACGTTCACAATGTCAGGAAGTAACATGTTGGGCCGCAAAAGAAAGGCAAGCGCGGTCAGCAGGGAACACTAGACGAAAGTGCAACGTGGCCGAACCATACTATTTTTTTGGGCATTTCGCAAGTCAAAGCGATTCGCGCACCGGCCAAGCCGTCGACCTAAAGCCCTTACCCTAAAGCCAAAAAACACCGTGACGACGTTACCACGCCCGCCCCGTGGAAAACGCCGGATTGGGGAACAGGTGAATGTGCTTGGCCATATTGAAGGACTTGGTGTTGGCGTTGGGCTTGCCGAACAGATAGCCCTGAGCGTAATTGATGCCGCACTTGCGAACAAAATCTAAGCCCTGCTGGTCATCGACCATTTCGGCGATGGTCTCAATACCGAGGTTTTTGCACAGCGTCGCCATGCTTTCAAACAACGCCTTGCCGCGTCGGGCTTTCTGCGCATCCTTAACCACGGGGCCATCAATTTTGACCACATCCACTTCCAAACGCATCAAATAGCCAAAGCTCGCCGCACCCGCGCCGAAATCGTCCAGACACACCGGATAACCGTCCTTGCGCAGGCGTTGAATGAAATTATTGGCGCTTTCCAAGTCTTCCATTTTGGCGGACTCGGTAATCTCAAACACCATCTTCCCTTTGGCCCATACATTTTCAGTCATCAAGTTGTGCAGCGCGTTCACATACCATTCCGACGCCACCGATTGACCGGATATGTTCACCGCAATGGACATCGGTTTATTGCGAGGAATGGTGTTGAGAAATTCCAAGCCTTTTTCCACAACCGCCAAATCAAATTCGGGAATCAGCCCGGTTTCTTCCGCCATAGTGATGATTTCATAAGGCGACACGCCTTCTTCGAAACGCGTCAGGGCTTCATAGTGATGCACCGCGCCGGTCATGACATCAATGATCGGATGGTAAACAAGGTGGAAGTTTTTATCCGCCACCGTGGTTTTGAAGGTGGAGACCTTTTCGGCAGCTTCACTGACCAAACTTGACAGGTTCGACGACAGTTCCTGCATGTTGAAGCCAGCGCCGCCGCCTGATTCTTTAAAGCGGTTGATGGCGTAGACCAATCCGTTGGCCATGTCTTCTTCGGAGATGTTCTCGGCATCCACAGCCATGGTGGCGGCTTCGACACTGAGGCCTTTTTTATCCGGATCGAAGTCCTTGGCGACGCTGGCCAACTGGTTTTCCAGGCTGGTGACGTCCATGTCATTGGCATGAACCAAGCCGAACTTGCCTTCATCCAATGCAGCGGCGCTATCGCCATCCACGGAATTCGCCCGCAAATAGGTCCCCAAGACCTTATCCAGTTCCGCCGTCTGGTCGGCATCAAGACGCTCTTTGAGTTCCGCCATGCCTGGCATGTTGATCAAGGTCAGCTGATTGTCTTCGTCGCCCTTGGCGGACTTGAGCTTTCCGCCCAAGACATCGGCGAAGGAATTGGCGTCGTAAAGATTGCTGTCGGTGGCCTTTTGCCCGCCATGCACCAGCCCCGCACCTTGATTGCGCGAGATGCGCATGGCGAGGAAATAGTGATTGTCCAAATCTTCCAAAAAGTACCCGGCGAAGCCGATCGGCAAGCCCGCTTGACGCAAGCCTTTAAAGCGAATGTCGACGTCTTCGATGCGGCCTTGGCGGCGCGCAACGCCCAGCAGACTGCGCATCAAGTCCATGTCGTCGGCCATCACGATATCGTCGAGGGTTTTGCCGGCGAGCTGATCAGTGGTCAGGCCGGTGATCGCTTGCCACGGCCCGCCCGCGAACACGATGGCTTCGTTCATATCCACTTCTAGCAGGAAATCCGCCCAGCAAAACGCCAAGGCGACAAAGCGATCACGCTCGCTTTTTAAGTCCTGCCCGTGAGAAACGGGCGGAGGCGCAACTGATTGTGCCTGTGGCATTCACACCCCCGAATGACGGACGCGGGCCACCCGCGTCAATGAAATCAAATGATTATACGAATTAAAATAGCACACCAAATTATGCCATACCATTACGTATATTTGACTACGCGCGGCCCACAATACAAGCTCACGTCCCATTCATTTTAGGCCCTTGCAATTTACCGAGCACACCGCCACCTTTGAGGTCTTATGAGCCAAACGACACAAAAACAGCCCCACAATTCCAGCCTTTTGCACGCCGAGACGTGGGTGTTCGACCTCGACAACACGCTGTATTGCGGCGTACATGGCTTGTTCGAGCAAATCGACGCGCGCATGCGCAGCTATCTGGCGCAATATCTCGACATTGATGAGGGCGAAGCCCATCGGGTGCAAAAAAGTTACTTTCGCAAGTATGGCACCACCTTACGCGGCATGATGCTCAACCACGCCATGGACCCCAAGCCATACCTCGACCATGTGCACGACATCGATATCTCTTTGATTCCCGCCGACCCGGACCTCGATGAGGCCCTGACGCGGCTAGAAGGACGCAAGATTATTTTCACCAATGCCGATGTCCCCCATGCCGAAAGGGTGTTGGCGCGGCTTGGCGTCGCGGATCATTTCGACGCTATATTCGATATCGTTGAGGCCGATTTCATCCCCAAGCCTGAACCGGACATCTACGACCAACTGATCAAGCGCTTCGCCATCAATCCGCAAGACGCGGTGATGGTCGAAGACATCGCCCGCAATCTAGAGCCCGCCGCTAAGCTTGGCATGGCCACGGTGTGGGTGCGCCCGGTGACCGATTGCGACGTTTGCAAGGAAGCCCCCGAAGGCGACCACGTCGATTTCGAAACCGACGATTTGGTTGCATGGCTGCAAGCGCTGTAAGCCCCCCCCATATGATGGACAGGCCCCCTGGACAGGCCCCGCCGGACACCGTATGTTCCGGGAGCTTTTCAGCGGACCAGCCCCATTTCTTGAGCCCCAATTGATTAAGAGTGAGCAATCATGAGCTACACTGACCTTGAAAACACCATCAACGCCGCATGGGAAGACCGCGACAACGTCGGTCTGAGCACCCAAGGCGCCATCCGCGAAGCCGTCGAAGAAGCCACCGAGCTGCTCGACAGTGGCAAAGCCCGTGTCGCCGAACGCGTCGCTGTGGGCGAATGGAATGTGAACCAATGGCTGAAAAAGGCCGTTTTGCTGTCATTTCGCCTCAACGACATGAAGATGATCGAAAATGGCCCTGGCGGCGCGAACTGGTTCGACAAGGTCGATAGCAAGTTTTTGGGCTGGGATGACGCCAAGTTCCGTGCATCCGGCATTCGCGCCGTTCCCAACTGCATCGCGCGCCGCGGTTCCTACATCGCGCCGGGCGTGGTTTTGATGCCCAGCTTCGTCAACCTCGGCGCGTATGTCGACAGCGGCACTATGGTCGATGGCTGGTCCACTGTGGGCTCGTGCGCACAGATCGGCAAAAACGTGCACATTTCCGGCGGCGCTGGCATCGGCGGTGTGTTGGAGCCCCTGCAAGCCAACCCGACCATCATCGAAGACAACTGCTTCATCGGCGCACGCGCCGAAGTGGCTGAAGGCGTGATTGTCGAAGAAGGCTCGGTCTTGGGCATGGGTGTGTTCATCTCCGCCTCGACCAAAGTCGTCGACCGCGCCACCGGTGAAGTGTTCTACGGTCGCGTTCCGTCCTATTCTGTTGTGGTGTCGGGTTCGATGCCGTCACACCGCACCATGCCGACGGGTGAGCCCGCGCCGAACTTGTATTGCGCGGTGATCGTCAAACGCGTCGATGAAAAGACCCGCGCCAAGACCGGCATCAACGAACTGCTGCGCGATTAAGCGGAACACGACGCATGACAGCCATTGATCCAGTTGAGCTTACGCAAGCGTTAATCCAATGCCCCAGCGTGACCCCTGTCGATGAGGGGGCGCTGGGCGTGTTGGAAAACGCGCTGACGCCTCTGGGCTTTGTCTGTCACCGTTTACCATTTAGCCAAGACGGCACGCCCGACGTCGATAATCTCTATGCGCGTTTTGGAACGTCGGGGCCGGTGCTGTGCTTCGCCGGACACACCGACGTGGTGCCGGTTGGCGACACGGGCGCGTGGACCTATCCGCCATTTGGCGCGGAAATTCACGACGGGGTGCTGTATGGCCGCGGCGCGGTGGATATGAAAGCTGGCATAGCTTGCTTTGCATCTTCAGTTGCGCGCTACCTCAGTGAACAAGGTGATACCTTCAAGGGCTCGATTTCGTTCCTCATCACCGGCGACGAAGAAGGCCCGGCGATTAACGGCACGGTCAAAATGCTCGACTGGATGGCAGCCAACGGCGAAAGCATTGACGCCTGCATCGTTGGCGAGCCCACCAACACCGACACCTTGGGCCAAACCATCAAAATCGGACGACGCGGCAGCCTTACGGGCACCATCACCCAGCACGGCAGCCAAGGCCACGTCGCCTATCCCCAACATGCCGACAATCCGGTGCCCAAACTGGTCAAGCTGCTCAGCGCACTCAACGCAGAGCCTTTGGACCAGGGCACTGAACATTTTCAGCCATCGAACCTGGAAATCACCACCGTCGATGTCGGCAACACCGCCACCAACGTCATCCCCAATTCCGCGCGTGCCGTGTTCAACGTGCGTTTCAACGACACCTACACCCCCGACACTCTGAAAACGCGTTTGACAGATCAGCTGAACGCGGCTGGCGACAATTTTGATTTAAAATTCAGTGTTTCTGGCGACAGCTTCCTCACCCCACCGGGCCTGCTGTCCGACGTGATGAGCCAAGCGGTCAAAAAAATCACCGGCCTGACGCCGGAACTCAGCACATCCGGCGGCACGTCGGATGCGCGCTTCATCAAAGACCACAGCGCGGTTGCCGAATTTGGCCTGATGAACCAAACCGCCCATAAAGTTGACGAGTGCGCGCGCGTTGAAGATATCCGCAAGCTCGCCGACATATATTACGAGATGATAGCTGGCTATTTTCAGGGAAGTGCCAGCGCATGATTTCGCCGCGCGAAGCCACCTTATCGCTGATGGGCGCGCTGAAACTGGCGCGCTTTGACGAAAAAGGCGCGTTGCTTTTCACCGCCACCGTGCAAGGCTTTTGGAATTCATTTTGGGTCGCGGCGCTGATCGCGCCTTTGTATTTTCTCGAATTCGTGTTGCGCTGGAATCTCGAAGACATCCCCGCCGCCGGAATGCGCTACTTCAGCGTTGAAATCATCATGTACGTGATGGGCTGGGTGGCGTTTCCCCTGGTGATGGTCTACCTGTGCCGCGCCATGGGCTGGTCGAAACGCTTTTTGGTGTTCGGCGTGGCCAACAACTGGGCCGACCTGATCGTTTCCGTATTCGCCATTCCAGTGCAGATCGCCGTCACGGCAGACATTCTGACCGGCAGCGCCATGTCGTTCATGTTGGCGTTGGTGATCGTTTATAGCCTCGGCCTGTCGTGGTTTGTCGCCCGCCACACCTTGAACATTTCCGGACTTGCCGCAACCGGCGTGGTGGCGTTGTCGGTGCTAATCAACTTTTTCATTCGCTATTGGGGTGCGGTGTTGTTGGTGTCGGCCTAAGCATCCATCAGCGTCTGTTACAGGGCTGTCATTTGACATTTTCGGCAGAATCTATAGTGTGCGCGATGATGTTTACAAACGAACCCCACAGTGACGAGGTCATGGACCTGATCTTTGAAGATCAGAAAGCGACCTTGCGTCAAAAGGCCTCCCAGGTGCCTGAGCGCCTGCGCATGAACCTTTTCCCCTCGTGGGCGTTCACGGGCAAGTACGCCATGCCCCACTCCGAGCATCTTATTCCCTTCCGCACCTGAGTTTTGCACCTGCTGGCTTGAACGCTAGCCTTCTTGACTGGCGCGTCCGCACCTGCGAACGCGGCCCTTTTTGTGCACCTCAACCCTCATAAATAATACCAGGAGAAACACATGCCCGATCAAACCGGATCGACAGCACCTGTTGAGCCTTCAACTACCACCGGCGATGTCGCCCTTGGTGTGACCAAGGTTGAAGACATCGCCACCGAAGCCGTGCTCGACACCGATGGTGTCGGCATTCGCGCCCCGTCACTTGATGAAGGCGCCTTGCTTTGGGAACTCGCCCGCGACGCGGGCAACTTGGATTTAAACTCCCCTTACGCCTACATGATGACGTGCCGTAACTTCCAAAACACCTGCGCCATTGCCGAATCCTACGGCATTCCGGCCGGTTTTGTGATGGCGCACCGCCCCGCGGCGCGCCCGCATGTCTTGTTCATTTGGCAGATTGCCGTATTGCCGGAATTTCGTGGCTTTGGCATCGCCAAGCGCCTGCTTGACAGTATTCTTGAGCGCGACGCGAACGTCGGCGTGCGCAGCGTCGAAGCCACCGTGACGCCGTCCAACACAGCGTCCGCCGCCTTGTTCACCGCATTCGCCGCCGCCCGCAACGCCAAGCTGGACGTGCGCACCGGGTTCACCGCCGACGACTTCCCCGAAGAACACCGCCATGAAGCGGAACGGCTTTTCGTGATCTCACCGATTGCCGCCATTTCTTAAAGCTGACAGGAGGACGAAACGATGAAAACATTTGAAACACACGAATCCAATGTACGTGGCTACATCCGCAGCTTTCCCACCGTCTTCACCACGGCCAAGGGGGCGCACCTGCATGATCGCGACGGCAACACATATATCGACTTTTTCGCTGGCGCCGGGGTGCTCAACTATGGTCACAACAACGCCAAGCTGAAAGACGCCGTCATGCAATACATGGCCGATGACGGCATCATGCACGGCTTGGATATGGGCACTGAGGCCAAAGAAACATTTCTACAGACGTTTTACGACGTGATCTTGAAACCGCGCGGCCTGGACTACAAAATCCAGTTCCCCGGCCCCACCGGCACCAACGCGGTGGAGAGCGCCTTGAAACTGGCCCGCAAAGTCACTGGGCGCACCAATGTGGTGAGTTTCACCAATGCGTTTCACGGCATGACTATGGGTTCGCTGGCGCTGACGGGCAATGCATCAAAACGCGCCGGAGCCGGAGTGCCGCTTCAAAATGTCAGTACCATGCCTTTTGACGGCTACATGGGCGCCGAGGTTGATACGCTCGATTATTTCGAAAAGACACTTTTAGATGGCGGCAGCGGCATCGACAAGCCCGCCGCCGTGATCATCGAAACGGTACAAGGTGAAGGCGGCGTCAACGTCGCAGGTTGGAAATGGTTGCGTCGTCTGCGCAAAATCTGCACCGAACACGACATCTTGATGATCGTTGACGACATCCAGATGGGCTGCGGGCGCACCGGACCGTTCTTCAGCTTCGAGCCGGCCGCTATCAAACCGGATTTGATCTGCTTGTCCAAAGCCATCAGCGGACTGGGCCTGCCGATGGCGCTGGTTCTGATCCGCCCCGACCTGGACATCTGGACCCCCGGCGAACACAACGGCACGTTTCGCGGCAACAACCTAGCCTTCGTGTCCGCCACCAAAGCGTTGGATTATTGGCGCAATGCGACCTTGGAAGAAGACGTCGCGATCAAAGGGCGGCGCATCCGCGAACGCCTATCCGAGATCGTGGACGCCCACCCGAGCGTCAATCTGCGTGTGCGTGGGCGCGGCATGATTCAAGGTTTGGTCACCGATGATGAAAATCTGGCCGTCGAGATTTGCGCCGCCGCTTTCCAACGCGGTCTAGTGATGGAAACCGCCGGCGTGGACGATCAGGTCGCCAAGGTGATGCCACCGCTGACCATCGACGAATTGACGCTTGAAAAAGGCCTCGACACTCTTGTCAAAGTCGCCACTGACGTCATCAACAAACGCGTCGCGCAAAAATCCACCGACGCGGCATAAGGAAGCCTACACGTGATTGTTAAAAAACTTGAAGACGTCCTGGGCACCGAGCATGAAGTCAAAGGTGGCAACTGGACCAGTCGGCGTCTGATTTTGCGCGACGCCGGGATGGGCTTTTCCATGCACGACACTTTGATCCACGCCGGGACCGAAACCTTGATTTGGTATAAAAATCACTTAGAGGCGGTTTACTGCATCGAAGGCAAAGGCGAGATCGAAGTGCTGCCCGATGGGCCGACGTATATGATCGAACCCGGCACCCTCTATGCGCTGAACGGCAACGAAAAGCATCTGCTGCGCGCCACTGAAGAGATGCGCATGATCTGCACCTTCAATCCGCCACTCACCGGATTGGAAGTGCACGATGAAGACGGCGTCTATCCCGCGATGACCGACTGACGTCGCACCGCACGCCATTTCGATGTTCTCATAAATCGAGCCCCCACGACGCAACGCCGTGGGGGCTCGATACGTTTGACAGCGCGGTAAAATTAATTCGGCAGGTTGTCGAACTCTTCGTATCTGCCTTCAGGCGCGCCCTTGTGGCATGTGACGCAGTTGGCGCCGGACTTCATCTTTTTCTCCGCCAACATACGTCGGTATTTGTTCGAACTGTGATCGCCGCGCCAATCCTTGGTCTCGGTGATACGGATCGGGGTGTAATCCTTGGGCTTCTTTTTCATCATCTTTTTGTAGGTGATTTTACCAAACATGGTGCCGCCGCCGTCCATGGATTTGGACACCAGGTAATCTTGGATATGCTGGGCGGTGGCGGGGTCGAGGCTGGCGTCTTCGCCAAAGTGATTGGACAGGTCTCCCATGATCTTCACCCAAGACCGGCCCGGCAATTTGATCGGCGCAAACGCCATATGGCAGTCGCCGCATTCTTTTGCTGTGATGGAATCGGCAGCGGTCGCGCCGTAATCTTTACCGGCTGCTTGGGCGGACGCGGCACTCACAACAATCGCACTCAGCGCGGCGGCAATAGAAATTCGTTTCAGCATCTGGATCTCCAACCTGACATGTATCGTGTGCGGTGAAAACCGTCATAGCGGTGTACGCATGAACCACGGCTGAACGTTAGAATCAGGCTACAGCCAGATTGCAGTGAGACTTAAAAGGGCAGCGGAATGCCTAACCATGCAGCTAATGCGCCAACGCCCAAAACCAGCATCAACGTCGGTGACGTCAAAACACCAGCCAGCGCCAGCACCACCGCGGTGAGGCCCAACAGTATTTGCCCCATGAAGATCGCCACCAAGCCGAACACCAAGGCCAAAGGCACGAACACCGGGCCGATGGTGAAAATGCCCAGCAGTCCAAACCCCACGGCAAACAGTCCCAGCAGAGGTAGGCCGTCATCTTTGGCGTAAGACGACGCGCCACCAGCCCCCGCAGCGTCTTGCGCGGGCGCATCGACGTTTCCGGCGGGACGGGTCTTCAAGGTCATCAAGGTTTCTTTGTCCGTCATCAGGCAATCCTAACGTGGCCCGGCGGGGAAGGCAAAAAAAGAAGGCCGACGGTGATGTCGGCCTTCTTCATCGCGATAAGCCTGAACTGCCTAAGCGGCTTTCTTCAGCGCTTTTTTGGCTTTTTTCAGCTTGCCTGTTTGCTTGGCGACTTTCGCCTTGCGCGCTTTGACTTCTTTTTTCAGGCTTTTGACTTTGGACTTCTTGGACATATTGAGTGTCTCCCTATGTGGGTTGCAATGTACAGGGGCGATTAACCCTGAGCTTGATGCTCACGAAGGAACTCTTGTATGAACCGCCGAATTTCCCGAGCCGCGCTCGTATCCAGCTCATCACACAGCTCCACGAACTGATCCCGCACCTCACCATTGATCCGGATCACCAGCTGGCTATCCTTTTTGATCTTCTTTTTTGGTTTGTCGGTCATGTCCGGGCTCGCTCCTTGTGAACGCAATGCATGATATATGCACTGTGCGTACATTGTATATACATTTTTTTATAAGCGGACTGTTGGGCCTAACATTTCATTTCGTCGATTTCGATCGGATCGTAACCAACGCGCATCAGATACAAACCATCCGGGGGCGATGTAGGCCCGCCCGCCGCGCGATCTTTGGCGTCCAACGCAGCCTGTAGATCGCGTAAAGTCCACTTCGCCTCGCCAAGCAATTTCAGCGTACCCACCAGATTGCGCACTTGGTGATGCAAAAACGACCGCGCCCGCGCTTTGATATGAATTTCACCGCCCATACGCGTCACCGTCAGCTCGTCCATCGTCTTGATCGGCGATTTGGCCTGACACATGGTGGCGCGAAAGGTGGTGAAGTCGTGCCGTCCAACCAACAGCTGGGCACCATCGTGCATCGCCTTGGCGTCCAAAGGCTGGGGCACCCACCACACGTGGCCGCGCTCAATCGCTGGGCGAGCGCGACGATTGAGGATGCGATACAGGTATTCTCGCTCGGTCGCACTAAAACGCGCATGAAAACCTTCAGCAACAATCTGCACATCGACGATGCTGACCGGGTGCGGTTTCATGTGGTGGTTCAGCGCATCACGCACGGTCTTTTCGCTCATATCGGAGCGCACCAGATCGAAATGCGCCACTTGGCCATAGGCGTGAACCCCCGCGTCGGTCCGGCCGGCGCAAAAAACGCGCGGATTTTCGCCGCTGAACGCAGGTATCGCCTCCTCTACAACCTGCTGCACGCCAAGGCCGGTGTCCTGCCTCTGCCAGCCGACATAGGGGCCGCCATCATATTCTACTGTTAACCGATATCGAACCATGGCCCTGTTTTAGATCAACTGCCCCCATAAACGCGACATATTTTACAATTTCGCCGAATATCCCCAATTTGAGGACGTGTATTGCGTTCCCCCCCTTTGGCGGCGTACATATGGATACCGCGTTTGCACTCCTTATCCCGCAGCGCCGCAGGAAAGCTCTCATGTCTGAAACACTCGCTAGCGATCTCGATACCCTGCACATCTTGCCGATGAGCATCATCCCGTTCGAAAACCGTTCGTTATCACGCGCGCGGATGATCAAAAATGCTCGCCTGCAAACCATGATCGAGCTGTTTCAAGATGCCGATTCCGGTAGTGGACAGATGACCGTTGATGCCGCCGCGCGCCAATTGCGCGAAAACGCCGACGCTTCGCCGCACGACATTACACTTTTGCGCAAATTGTCGCGGCTGCCGTCTTATGACGTGTACAGCCTGCGCGTTTCGCTACGTGAACAAAATATCCCCGTCAACGACGTCGCCGCGCTAAAGCTGTCGCCGAAGAAAAGCCAAGAGCTGGCGGGCTACATGAAGGATTTCACCTTCCCGCTGATTCGCGATATCTATGGCAGCACCGATGTCGAAGTGAAAGAATTCAGCGATCTTTTGAATTTGTTTCGCAACCCCGACGTCAAAATGGCGCGTGATAAACTCGACATGATGGCCAAGAAGCTCGACATCGATTTGATGGAACTGCCGCGCTTTTTGGAAGATTACGGCGATATTTTCTTATCGCTGGCCTATTACAAGCATTGCCTTGATGAAACGGCGCCCATTACCCAGGGTTTTCTCGACAGCTTGAAAAAAATCCGTTCCAATTGGGAACTGAAAAGCGATCAGAACCTGATGAAGACCTGCGACATGCTGGAAAAGACCTTCACCGGCTTAAGCGCGCACCTCAAACGCCTGTTCCAGGAATTCGACGCCAGCACCAAAGATTTCTGGAGCGACGTTTCCGCCGAGCGCTTTCGCCAAGTCGAAGCCCTGATCGAAAGTTATCACACCACCATCGGCGCTGTACTGTGCGCGCTATCAGTCAAAATGGGTGCGTGGCATAACCTGTTTCCGCGCGACAGCGTTGGCGGGCCGGTGAAACGTTCGGAATTCATCATGTTGGAAATGCGCCAAGGCATCGAAGAAGTGCGCAAGATTTTGAAGACCGCCAAAGAAAGCAAGCCCAACGTGCGCCGTCAGTCGAAATTCAAAACCTACGCCCAAGGCCAAGAAGAACGTTCCGCCGCCGCGCGCGGTGTCAAACAAGCGGCTGTGATCGGCGATGAGATTCCCGATCCTGATCGTTTTTAAGACCGTTTAGCCAAGAACTGCGCCCATTTTCAAAGGATTGCCGCGCAGATACGCTCCAGCATCCATCGCGGCTTTGCCCGCCGGTTGGACTTCTATGAGTCGCAACGCACCCTCAGCACACGCCACCAAAAGCGCATCATCAAGCACCGCCCCCGGTTCGCCGGAAGCCTCTTCAACGGTGGCGCGCAGCACGCGAACGCGCTGGCCGTCGCGTTCAAACCACGTCAACGGATACAGCGCCCGCACCAACCGCGCGAGATCAACGGCCGAACGCCGCCAATCGATGCGGGTTTCAGTTTTGTCGATTTTTTTGGCATACGTCACGCCGTCTTCGGGCTGAACCTCAGACGTCAGGCCGCCATCAGCCACGCAGGCTAACGCCGCGACGATCAAACGACCGCCCATGTCACTGAGCGCATCGTGCAAATGCTGGGCGTTCATGTCGGGGACGATGTCTATGGTCTCCGTCAACAGCATCGGGCCCGTGTCCAGCCCTGCGTCCATATGCATGATGGTCACGCCGGTCTGAGTATCGCCGGCTTCGATGGCGCGCTGAATGGGCGCGGCGCCGCGCCAGCGCGGCAGCAGCGATGCATGGATATTGAAACATCCACTTTTCGGCGCGTCCAAGATCGCTTGGGGCAAAATCAAGCCATACGCGACCACCACGGCGGCGTCAGCATTCAAGGCGGCGAAGGCCTGTTGGGCCTCTTCGGTTTTGAGCGACACCGGTGTGCGCACTTCAATGCCCTGAGCCTCGGCAAAAGCATGCACAGGCGAAGGGGTGAGCTTTTGCCCACGCCCAGATTTGCGCGGCGGTTGGCTGTACACGGCGACGATTTCATGACCGGCGTCGATTAAGGCCTTCAATGCAGGCACGGAAAAATCCGGGGTGCCCATGAAGACTAATTTTACGTGCTTTTGAATCAATTGCATTTTTACCCCAAAAAATAAATACTATAGATTGAAGTTCATCATAAAAAATCACTCATTACTTATGGAATGGTGAGGCACAATGTCCAGCGGCGCTCAACCTCTTCCGGAACAGCCGGCACAAAACCCTAACAGTAAAGATAACTTCGTCCCAATCACCTTGGCTTCCCTGGTGGTTACAATTCCGGGAGATGCAATTGGCATCTCTAATGATGATGCTCTAAAGGTTTTTTATCAGCTCTTATCTGAACAGCTAGCCCGCAACTCACGTGAAGACATACAGTTTTCCATTGCTGAAACAAGTGTGCGTTCTGGATCAATTATCATTCGACTAAAAGTTATCGGTAAGTTTTTCTGGCACACGGCAAGCGCCATGGCTGTCATAGGTGGGGTTGATCATTTTCTTGACCTTGGACTTCGCGACAACATCCTAATCGCAAAACAAATTGCATATGAATCTTCACAACAGGCCGTGTCTTACTTCTCAGAAGAAGTCCAGATGCAGGTCACTTATGATTTCACTTCTATCCCTGACAAGGCGTTACGCGAAGAATTGCGCATTGCTCTACGTGAGCGCGGCTACCGCGTCATCGATGAGGACGAGGACTCTTTCAATCCTAAAACTTAGTGTCCCTCAAACCGTCGTCGGCAGGCCGCGCCGGGCTTTTTGCAGCTTGCGCAAGATCATATTGCGTTTCAACGATGACAACCGATCGACAAACAAAGTGCCGTCCAGGTGGTCCATTTCGTGCTGCACGCAAATGCCCAACATTTCGTCGGCGTCCAGTTCGCGGATTTCATTTTCATGGTCCAGATAGCGCACCCGCACCGCCGTTGAGCGCACCACTTCGGCGAACTGTTCCGGCAGTGATAGGCAGCCTTCTTCGTGCAGTTCTTCAGTTTCAGACGCCCACACGATTTCGGGATTAGCCATGCGCAGCGGCTTGGGCTCTTCATCGTCGCGTGCGATGTCGATGACAATGACGGACTTGCTCACGCCCACTTGAGGGGCGGCTAAGCCGATGCCGTTGGCCCGATACATGGTTTCCAGCATATCGTCCATGAGCTGGCGAATTTCAGCGTCGACCTTCTCAACCGTCTTGGCCGGAGATTTCAAACGCGGATCGGGGGCAACCAGAATAGGTAGAATGGCCATGTAACTTTACCGAGTTGTGCAACGAATGAATTGTATGCGTGAGGACTTAAGGCCCCAACCCGCCTCAGTCAAGAAAAGTTAAAGACTTAGATCCTTTAACGCTGCACCTCCAATACCTATATAATGGCGGCGTACAACCAGTTAGAGATACGTAAGGGGAGCTCATGCGCGCGATTTTGCACTATCTGACCGCTATGGTCATCATCCCGTTTTACGGTATCCGGGTGTGCCCGTTTATCGAGACCTTGACCCCACTTCAGGTCGCGGCGCCCATCGTGTTTATGCTCGCCCTTCAATTCCTGGTTCGCAAGCCATTGATAGCGCGGTTGATCGATTCTGCGCCATTGAAACGTCAAGTGGGGCGGGTGTTTTGGCTTGAGCTCACCATGTTCACCATCAGTGCGCTGGTGGTCATGGCCTACAACGAGATTTTGTATGGCTTCCCGTTTTTGGAAAGCGGACTAAAAATCCTCTTTGGTTTGGGTGGACTGGGCTTTTTTGCCGCGTCCGACATTGCCTTGGAGAAAGAACGCGACGTCGCCGGTAAGATCGAACGTGAAAACATCACCATCGATCCCGACGAAAACTATTTCCCGCTGACCCGTAAAGTGGCGTTGTTTGCGTCTATTTCCATCACCGCTTTGGTCGGTGTGTTCATGTTGCTGGTGGTCAAAGACCTCGACTGGATCATTCGCGTCGGCGCCACGGTGACGCTGAGGGACGCGCAACTTTCAATCTTGAAGGAATTCGCGTTTGTGCTGGCGGTGGTGCTGCCGCACACGCTCAATATCATCCGTGCGTATGCGCGCAATCTAAACAAGATTCTCAGCAATCAAACTTCGGTTTTGTCGCGCGTCACCTTAGGCCAGTACGATATTCATGTGCCGGTCGCCAGCAACGACGAGTTCGGTGTGATGGCCATGCACACCAACACCATGGTCGACCGCATCAAGGACCGCACCGCGGAGTTGGCGCGCACCCGCGACGTCACCATTTTGTCGCTCGCCACCTTGGCGGAAACCCGTGACAACGAAACCGGAGCCCATATCCTGCGCACCCAGCGCTACGTGCGGGCGTTGGCTGATAAACTCAAAGACCACCCTCGCTTCGCCGATGAGTTGGATGCTGAGACCGTCGATTTGCTGTACAAATCGGCGCCTTTGCACGATGTCGGCAAGGTCGGCATTCCCGACGCAATTTTGCTCAAGCCCGGTAAACTCACCGATGATGAGTTCGTCATCATGAAGACCCACGCCAGCCTCGGCGCGGAAGCCTTGGAAGTGGCGGAGCGCGAATTGGGCAGTAATTCGTTCATGCGCTACGCCCGCGAAATCGCCGCCTCCCATCACGAAAAGTGGGACGGATCAGGCTATCCGAACGGACTGGAAGGCGATGCAATCCCCATTTCCGGCCGCTTAATGGCGGTGGCGGACGTCTACGACGCCTTGATTTCCAAGCGCGTCTACAAACCAGCCTTTTCCCACGACAAAGCCATGGGCATCATTCGCGAAGGCCGGGGAACGCATTTCGACCCCGATATCGTCGATGCCCTTGACGCCATCGAAAGCGAATTCATCAACATCGCCACTGAATTCGGCGACACCGCTCACGCGGCTGAATAGGTTGCTAGGCAGGCCTCTTGCGTTTGCCTTTCCGGGCGCGTTGAGGCACTGTCTGAAACATGGATTCGTTGACCCTCATCGTTGTCGCACTCGCCGTCGCCGCCATTGCCGTGGCGTTGTGGACAGCGCTTGCGGGTCGCGGTTCGTCCGCAGACCAGCAACACACCCAAGAAACCGCACACAACGCCTTAATCGCGCAGCTGTCCGCCAACCAAGCCGATCTCGCGGCGCGCTTGCAGATGATGACCGAAAGCCAAGGCCAACTGACGCGCACCATCGAACAGCGGTTTGAGCACGTCAGCAAACGTTTGGGCGATGGCCTTTCGGAACACAGCCAGCGCACCGGCGACGTGATCAAGCAAGTGCATGAGCGCTTGGCGGTGATCGATGCGGCGCAAAAAAACCTCAGCAGCCTCACCGATCAGATGGTCGGCTTGCAAGATATTTTGTCCAACAAGCAAGCGCGCGGCGCGTTTGGCGAAATTCAGCTGAACGATTTGGTCACCGACGCCTTGCCGCCGTCGGCCTATACCTTTCAAGCAACCTTGAGCAACGGCAAACGCGCTGACTGTCTGCTTAAACTACCCAATCCGCCGGGATCGATCGTGATCGATTCCAAATTCCCGTTGGAAAGCTATCTAGCGCTGCGCAACGCCGAAAATGACGATGCACGCAAGGTGGCGCTGCGCGGTTTCGGTACCGATGTGCTCAATCACGTGCGCGCCATCGCCGAAAAATACATTGTCCCCGGTGAAACAGCGGAAAGTGCCCTGATGTTTCTGCCCAGCGAAGCGGTATACGCCGAACTGCATGCCTCGATGCCCGAGGTGGTCGAAAAATCGTATCGCGCACGGGTATGGATCGTGTCCCCGACCACCTTGATGGCGACTCTGAATACGGTGCGTGCGGTTCTCAAAGACGCCCGCATGCGCGAACAGGCCGGGGTTATACAAGAAGAAGTGCTCAAAATGATGGACAACATCGGTCTTCTAGATGACCGCGTGTCAAAGCTGCAAAAACACTTCGCCATGACCGAAGAAGACATCCGCAAAATCCGCATCTCGACCGACAAGGTCACCCGCCAAGGCGAAAAAATCGAAGCTGTTCAATTGGCCGACGACACCCCTGCCGAAGAGCTCGAACCCAGCCTCCCTCAAGGGGCGGTTGCCCAAGCGCGTGCAAACGAGCCATAATCCGCGCCAACGCCCTTTAAACCATCTGATACTCCAGTGAGGATCCGCCCCCATGGCGCCTGATCAAGCTCCCGAGACTGAAACAGCTTCCACCACAATGGACGCACAAGGCCTGCATCCCGATGCGCCGCGCCAAAGATCACCCATCAAGTGGATGGTTTTGGTGTTGTGCACCATGGTGGGGTTGACCGTCTTCGCCATGTGGGATGACGAAAAAGTTTCCATCAAAGCGTCCGTCACCATCCCGCCCCTGAGCGAAGCCGGCTTGCGTGGTCGCGAAGTGTTCGCCACGTCGTGCCAGGAATGCCATGGCGTTGATGGTGCGGGCGGAACGCGTACGGGGCCGCCGCTGATCCACCCAATGTATCGCGAGAATCTGTATCCGGATTTTGTGCTGAAAAAAGTGATCCGTGAAGGCAAACGCGAAAAGAACTGGCGCTTCGGCCCCATGAAGGCCTTGAAAGACTTGAGCGAGCAACAGGTCAATGACGTCGCCATCTTCATCCGTGCGGCTCAGGTGGCCAGCGGTATCGACTGACGCCTTCTCCCTCTACGCACATGAACTTACCCCAAAAAAGCGACCGCACCGGCCCCGGGCATGGGACGGTGCGGTCATGGGGTGAGTGTTACCCGGAGGGGGTGTTGAGATGGATAACACTCGCAGTTTCAACTTCAACCCAGACCCCCCGGAATGGGACGAAGTTGATGGGAACGGAAGCAGAAAGGCAATGCCTTCTCTGTTCACCCCTGGTTGTACCATGCGGGCATCATCTATCAAAGAAAGAAATCATGCATTCGGAGAGTTTTTTTCAGAAACTCCCCTTTTGGTTGCCTCAACATCTCGGTGCTATCGCGCATATGGGGGTTTATACGGGCTTGCGGGCCTTTAGCGCCGCACTCAGCGTGCCCTCATCCAAGTAATCCAACTCGCCGCCCATCGGCACGCCATGGGCAAGGCCGGAAATGATCACCTCGGCATCACTCAACCGATCGGCGATATAATGCGCCGTGGTTTGGCCATCGACGGTAGCGTTGGTGGCGAGGATCACTTCTTTGACGCTGGGATGGCGGGCGCGTTCGACCAATTGTCCGACGTGCAAATCTTCTGGTCCGATCCCGTCCAGCGCCGACAGCGTGCCGCCCAATACATGGTAGAGACCGCGAAAGCCCACTACCCGTTCCATCGCCCACAAGTCGCCGACCTCTTCAACCACACAAATCTGGCTGCGGTCGCGCTTGGGGTCGATGCAAATGGCGCATGGGTCGGTGGTATCGATGTTTTGGCACACTGAACAGGTTTTGACGCTGTCAGCGGTTTGGGTGAGCGCGCGGGCCAGCGGCTCCATCAAGGATTCACGGCGCTTGATCAAGTGCAAAGCGGCGCGCCGCGCCGAACGCGGCCCCAGCCCCGGCACTTTGGCCAAAAGCTGGATCAACGCTTCTATGCCACCCAAATTGCTGGGTCTATGGGGTGAGCCCACCATCGCCTAACGCTCCATCACCAGATCCTCCCGAGGCTCAGAACGGCAACTTGAAGCCCGGCGGCAGCGGCAAGCCACCGGTCATATCGGCCATCTTTTCTTGCTTGAACGCATCGATTTTGGTTTTGGCGTCGTTGATCGCCGCCGCCACCAAGTCTTCGAGCATTTCCGGGTCCGCCGGATCGATGATGCTGGGGTCGATGGTCACACCACGCACATCGAACTTACCGTTCAAGCGCACGCTGACCATGCCGCCGCCGGACGCACCTTCGACTTCGTGGGCTTCCATCTGCTCTTGCATTTCGCTCATACGGGCCTGCATCTGCTGGGCCTGCTTCATCATCTGGCCGAGATTCTTCATATTTACTCCGTTATCCACAGCTCTGACGCCAGATACACTGGCGTCCCGTTTCGTCCGTGTATAGCATTGCCCTTATGCAACACCAAAGCCTGTTCGTCTTCGATATCGAAACCGTACCCGACACCGACGCCGTGCCGAACCTGATTGGCCATGACGTCGGCGCGGATGCTGCTGAGCGCCGCAAAGCGTTAGAAGCCTATCACCTAGAGCTCACCGGCGGCAAAAACGCCTTCCCGCGCCAGCCGTTTCACAAGGTGGTGGCGGTCAGCTTTCTCTCAGCCGAAATCGAATACGAAGGCCGCCATGAAAACTACTACCTCAAGGAATTACGTTCCGGCGGCACGGCTGACAGCGCTGAACATGATCTGGTCGGCGGCTTTTACCAGTTCATCGACCGCAATCACCCCCGGTTGGTGAGCTACAACGGTCGCGGCTTCGACCTGCCGGTACTGCGCCACCGCGCCATGGTGTGTGGCGTCACGGCGGGCGGCTTTCATGACACGTCCAACAAGTGGGAAAACTACACCTCTCGCTACGCCCAAGACTGGCACTGCGATCTGCAAGAAGCGCTCACAGATTTCGGCGCGGCATCACGCGGACTGAAGCTCAACGAAGTCTGCGCAGTGCTGAATTTCCCCGGTAAATTTGGCGTGGATGGATCGCAAGTTGCGCCCATGTATGACGAGGGTCGCACCCAAGAAATCCGCGATTACTGCGAAACCGATGTGCTCAACACCTATCTGGTGTATCTGCGCTATCAGCTGACGCGTGGGCGCGTCACAAAAGACGGCTACAACCGCGCCGTCGCCGACGTCATCGCCCTGATCGAGGCCGAGCGTGAAGCTCGCCCGCACCTGGGTCAGTTCCTCGAAGCCTGGGGTGACGCGGCAAACAATACTTTCCTGCTCGACTAAATCTTGGCGTATTCACCAAGACGCGCAGACACCTAATCCGTGAATTATATTTTGACATATCTTTTAAGTTGTGCTGTTGTGGACTCGTTTGCTGGGGAGAGGATCGTCAAAACTCAACGATCCAGGAGATCACGATGTCTACAACCACTATCAGCAACATCACAATCACGCCCAAACCCAAAGGTACGCTCCCCTGTGAGGTCGATGTGACCGTCACTGCGGATGTCGCCAACCGAGATGGACAAACGCCGCAGGCTTATTTTCCGGCGCAAAGCATGGGCACGCCCATGGAGAACACCACCGGCAACACATGGAGCGCGCAGAATACGGAAATGTACGATGGCAGCGAAAAAACCATCAAAATCACATGCAACGGCGTTGAACAATCCCAGAGCTTCAAGCCCTAATAAATTCTGAGCACCATCTTTAAACCGTTTCCCGCGCGTCTTATGAATGTGCTTTCAAAGGCGCGTTTGGGAAACGGTGATGCGCCTTCCCGCCTACCATCTGAATTCAAAAAGCCAAGACGGTCAAACGCTCAAGACGTGAACAATTATTTGACATGAACTTTTGGTTGTGCAAACTGATGCAAGTCCGCCGGGGAGAGGCCGTATTCGTCTACGGTTCAGGAGGACCTCATGAGCACAACCAACACCATCCACATCAACACCGATGGACCTAATCCCCCGACCGAAATTCAAATCACCATCCGCTGTGATACTCACGGCGACGACAAAAAACCACAGCCAACGCCGACACCCGCGCCCGACCCAAAACCTGGGCCCGGGCCGACGCCCCAGCCGATACCCGAGCCGATGCCCGAGCCCCATCCTGGGCCAAAGCCCCACCCGATTCCTGGGCCTAAGCCCGAGCCCGAACCTGATCCAGAGCTTGACGATCCGCAATCTCAAAAAACCACGATCAGCAACGTCGACATCACCACCCATGGCCCAAAACCACCGGCTGATATCCAAGTCACGGTCACATGCGACATCACAAACACCGGCGGCCACATTCCACATGTCCTTTTCCCGGCCCAAGGCGTAGGTATCCCTATGAGCAATACCCATGGCGACACCTGGACGGTTTCAGACACGCAAATGTATGGTCGCGGCGAAAAGGTCCTCACCATCACGTGCAACGGCGTCAACGCCCGACAGAAATTTAAGGCTTAACGTAAAGTCGCACGCTTCGTGACAACACCAATCCGCTTCCCTCGCAGCCTCAAACCTGAGACTTGCCCTTGGGAAGCGGTTTACGCTCAGATCGCATTGAGTACGTCACGAACGCGCACCTGAAGCGTCAAGGGAAAGAACAAACCCAGATAAGCCAAGATTATCAGGAGGCACCATGTCCACCATCACCATTTCCGCCGCCGAGGGTATCGGCAGCGCACCGTTTTACACCGGGCTGAACGTCACCGGCACCGCCACTGCAGACGAGACCGTGCGCGTACATTACGAAATTCCCACAAATGGCGTGATGTCTGCCGATATGCACGCCACAACGCGTATTGACGGAACATGGTCGGTCAAATTTGACGGAGAGTTCGGCGAGCACACGGATATCACCGTGATTGCTCATCTTGACGATCACGCAGAGGCGACGTTCGAGACAACCCTGCCCGATCACATACAAACGCTCGGCACTGAGCTTTCCGCTCAGGCTTGAGCTGAGAAAACATGAGATCAGATTATGGGTGCACTCAGCCCCTCTGACGCGAGTACGCGTTGCACGGCGGGGCGCGCCAACATCAGGTCCAAGTTCCGCCTCAGGTGCTTCATCTGACGCGGCGGCGTGTTCATGTTGCGCCCCCAGTGTGCCATCAACAGCAGGAAATGGTCGGCCAGTGAAACCGTGTCTCCCATCAAATAGGGGCCACCCTGACCAAGCTGCTCGTCGATGAATTCAAACATCTCGGTCAAGCGAGCTTCGACCGCGTCTTTCACCGCACCCGCACCACCAGCGTCGGTCGTGTAGCGTTCGGGATGAAAATACATCATCATTTCTGGGTGAATGGTGTTGGCAAGAAACATCAGCCATTTATAAAACGGTCCGCGTTCAGGCATACCGAACGACGGGGCCAGGCCCGAATCAGGATGCTTGTCGCAGAGGTAGAGACAGATCGCGGCGGTCTCATAGAGAACCGTTTCACCATCCACCAAGACCGGGATCAGCCCGCGAGGATTGAGCTCTAAATACGCAGGGGATTTTTGCTCTTTGCGCTGAGTCTCGACCAAACGCAACCCAAACGGCGCGCCGATTTCTTCCAACAGGAAATGCGGCGCCATGCTGGCATATCCAGGGTAATGATAGAGCTCATACACGCCGCTCGCTCCCTTTATTAAACGTCTTCGTTCCGCTCTTCGTCATCGAGCGCCCCAGTCAACGGATCGGTAAGCGGCGGGATGTCGGCGCTGATGTCTTTCACCGCACCGATTTCGGCGCCGGGAAAAGCGTCTAGTACGGCGCGCACCAACGGGTCGCGAGCAGCCTCGGCTTTTTCAGCAGCAACGACGGCTTGTTGCTGTTGTTGCAACGTCGCCTCACCCGGCTGGCTGGACACTGACACCACCCAGCGACGCGAGGTGTGGTCGCTCAGCATCTTGGTCATGCGCTGAGCTAGATCACCCAAGGCATGTTCGCTCGGGTGATACTCCATGCGTCCGGGCTGAAAGCTCACCAGATGCACATTGGAAATCAGGTTGGCGTGAATGATCATCTCACCCACAGATTCGGCCAATTCAACCACCTGCTCATAGGTTTGCGGATCGGGCAGTTGCAGCTCCGACACGCTCAACGGTTTGCTTTCGGCTTGAGCCTGAGCGCCGGAACCGGCCGACATGGTCGGGCCGTGGGTGGTGGTCGGCGCCGTCGGCGGAGTCGGCGCACCAGACGCAAGCGTCGAGGTTCCACCGCCACCCGTTGAAACGCCGCCGCCACCAAGAGCAGGCGATTGGGGCTGGGCTGGTGGCGTGTCCTGAAGTTTCTTCAAAACGTCCGCCGGACCCGGCAATTCCAAGCCATACATCAAGCGCACCAAAATCATTTCCGCAGCTTGCAACGCGCTGGGGGCGGAGCGCACTTCGCCCAAGCCCTTGAGCAGCATCTGCCAGCCGCGCGTCAATGCCGCCATCGACAGCCCGTTCGCCATTTCACCGCCGCGGGTGCGTTCCATTTCCGGCACGCCGGGAGCTTCAGCCGCCGACGGCGTGACCTTGATGCGGGTCAGCCAATGAACCAATTCCAACATGTCTTCGAGAACCTGGGCCGGGTCTGCGCCGCTGTCGTATTGCGACGCCAGTTGGCCGAGCGCCACTTCGACATCGCCCTTCATCACCGCGTCCAACAAATCAAAGGTGCGCGCGCGATCCGCCAAGCCCAGCATATCGCGAACCGCGTCTTCGCCGACTTCGCCAGCAGTATGCGCAATCGCTTGATCCAGCAGCGACAGGCCGTCACGGACTGAGCCGTCGGCGGCGCGCGAGATCAGCGCCAACGCGCCTTCGGTGACCGAAGCGTTTTCTTGTTCGACGATACCTTTAAAGTGCTTCGATAAGGTGTCCATGTCGATGCGACGCAGATCGAAACGCTGACAGCGCGACAGCACCGTAACCGGAACTTTGCGAATTTCGGTGGTGGCAAAGATGAATTTAACGTGCTCGGGCGGTTCTTCCAGCGTCTTTAGCAATGCGTTGAAGGCATTTTTCGACAGCATATGCACTTCATCGATGATGTAGACTTTGTAGCGCGCCGAAACCGGCTTGTAGCGCACGCCTTCGATGATTTCACGGATGTCGTCCACGCCAGTGCGCGACGCGGCATCCATTTCCATCACATCAACGTGGCGGTCTTCGGCGATGGCGGTGCAGTTTTCGCACACCCCGCACGGCTCCGCCGTTTCCCCGCCCTGGCCGTCGGGGCCGATGCAATTGAGTGCCCGCGCGATAATGCGTGCCGTGGTGGTCTTGCCCACACCGCGTACACCAGTGAGCATGAACGCATGCGCCAAGCGTCCCGACTGAATGGCGTTGGTCAGGGTGCGCACCAACGCATCCTGGCCGATCAGTGTATTGAAATCCGTAGGGCGGTATTTGCGCGCGAGGACCCGGTATTCTTCAGCGGGGGCGTCTGATTTTGTCTCGTCGGACATAATGTGCTGAGCCGCCTTCAGGTCCTAAGCAGAAATGAGGTGGGAGACCAGCAGCGACCCGAAGCGAAACTCGTTGCGGCTGCTTCCTTCCGGACCTGACCGGGTTCGCGAGAACTTCGTCCGCGCCGATCTCCCGCGCGGAGTATATCAAGGCCGCTCGTCGGCTGCAAAGCCCATTGCAAAGTTTATTTATCAAATTGGAAAATTGGCGCCGTTTGCGCCTGCAATGCTTTGAAATATCAAGATATGAAGAGGGAGCCCGGATTTATTTCGCGGCCAAACCGACGCGCGGCTCGACAATGTGAAACACGCCGTCGGCATATTGGCCGGGCAACAGCGCCAAGACGCTGTCTTGAATTTCATAGCGCCCTTCCCAGACCGGAACGAATCGCAAGGTCACGGTGCTACGCGGTTCGATTCGCACGCCGTTGACGCAACCCTTGGCCGGACTTTTATCACCGATCTGCACACTTTCCAGCGCCACGCCTTGTTTCAGAAAGCCGGGCGCCCAAAGGTCGTGAGCAACCGGATCGGCATTTTCCACGGTCAAGCTGTAAGGACGACCCTTTTCCAGATACATCACCATCGGGCGGAAATTGTTGTCAACGATGCGCAGGCGGTTGGGCGGCACAGCGGCCCAATCCACACTCTCGACAATGTCGAGGCGCTCGGACAGGCAGTCTTCCAAAGCCGAGGAGGTGTTGCTCAAAAACGTCGTGCAGCCCGACAGCGCCACAGCCGCAGCAACAGGCAAAGCTGCAGAACGCATGGTCTGGACAAGCCGGGAAGCAAACAACTTTCCATGTAACGGCTTTATTTGAAGCACATTCTTAGGCACGCAGAATCCCCTACGTTTACGGCGCGTAAGCACACTACCAGGACGGCCCCGTTGAACCAAGATAGAAAACACTGATTTCATTTAAAACTTTAAGCCCGAAACCCAGCATAAACGGCGAACATTTACGTCACGTTTTGGTTTTGCGCGCCGCCAACACACGCAAAGCCTCACGGCCTTTGTTGTGCAGGTCTTCCATCACGCCATCTTTGCGCATATGGGCTTTCAGATCCAACAGCGCACCCAGTAACGTCGCATCGTCTAAGGCGCTGAAGCCCGTCATACGCAACAATTTCAGCGGATCCTTGGCCGGTTCTATGCCTTGAAACGCCAATTTATCCGGTTCACGCCTCAGCATCTGCAAAATCTCCGCTTTATCGATGGTGCTCTCTGTGTGGGTATTGAAATAAAGCCAAACCCCTCCCCTTTGCAAGGCTAAAGGTCTGCACGCTTGACAGCGCTGGCGTTTGCGCCACCATAGGTTACGCGCACAATGTGCCGTATCTCAGCTTACGCGCCGCCACCCCTCAGCCAATCTCCGCCCGTGCTTTCGCCGCCGGATAGGTGCCCATGACTTTGACTTCGTGGGTGAAGAAGCGCAGTTCGTTAAACGCAAGTTTCATGCTTTCGTCGAGCGGGTGGCCTTCGACTTCGGCGTAGAACTGGGCGGCTTGGAAGCTGCCGTCGATGATGTAGCTTTCCAGCTTGGTCATGTTGATGCCGTTGGTGGCGAAGCCGCCGAGCGCTTTGTAGAGCGCTGCGGGAATGCTTTGCACGCGAAACACAAAGCTGGTCATCACCAGGGCGTCGTCTTGCGGCGGCATCACCGCCTCTTTGGCCATGATGAGAAAGCGCGTGGTGTTGTGTTCGGCGTCCTCAATATTCGCGCGCAGGTCTTCCAGGCCGTAAATCTCACCGGCCAGTTTCGATGCAATCGCACCCTGGGTTTTATCGCCGCGCTCTTTGATCATGTGCGCCGCGCCCGCCGTGTCGGCGTGCACCACCGGCTCCAATCCCAATTCGCGGATGATGCCGCGACACTGGTTGAGCGCATGCACGTGGCTGTGCACGTGGGTGAGGTCATCAACCGTCGCACCTTTCACCGCCAACAAATGATGATCGATGCGCTGAAAATGCTCGCCGATGATGTGCAGGCCGGAATTGGGCAACAGGTGATGAATGTCGGCAACCCGCCCGGCGACGGAATTGTCGATCGGGATCATCGCCAAGCGCGCCTTGCCGCCGCGAACCGCTGCGAACGCATCGTCGAACGTATAGCAAGGCAGCGTCTGCATATTTTCACACACGGCGCGACACGCCATGTCGGAATTGGCCCCGGCTTCACCTTGAAAAGCGATGGTGTTGTCTGCGCTCATAGCTTGCTCTCTATATGTATTATTGGGCGCCCAAAATTTGGCGGGCCCGTTCTAGATCGGCGGGAGTATCGACCCCGAACGGAACCGTGTCAACGCGCACCGCATCGATGCGCATACCGTTTTCCAGGGCGCGCAATTGTTCTAGTTTTTCGCGCTGTTCCAAAACGCCGGGGCGCAAACGCACAAAGCGTTCCAGCGCACTGCGGCGGTACGCGTAGATGCCGATGTGATGGTACAGCGGGCCGTCGCCGTGGGGTACGGTGGCGCGCGAAAAGTACAACGCCCGGCCGACACGATTGCCGTCCTCGAACCCGACCACAGCCTTGACCACGTTGGGGTTGGTTTTTTCCTCTTCGTGTGTGATTTCGGCGACCAAGGTGGCAATATCGACCTCTGCATCATCCAGGGGCTTCATCGCTGCACGAACCACATCGGGGTCAAGCACCGGCAAATCGCCTTGCAAATTGACGATGGCGTCATACTCGCCGTTCGGGTCGCACGCTTGCAGCGCTTCGAAAATGCGGTCCGATCCCGACGGATGGTTCGGGTCAGTGAGCACAGCGCGACCACCCGCAGCCTCAACCGCGGCCTTGATTTCGCGTTCCGCGCACGCCACCACCACTGGGCCGATGGCAGCCTCTTCGGCGCGTTTAAGCACTTGCACGATCATCGGCAATCCAGCGATGTTGGCCAACGGTTTGCCGGGCAGGCGCATGGACGCCATGCGGGCGGGAATGAGGACGATAGGCTTGAGATTGGACATAGGCGAAACCTTCGTATTGTCGAACGGCCTTCACGAGACCATATCGCTAGTGTGGATTCAAGGCCTTGGGCCCATTGAAGTCGGCGCGATGTTGTGGTTAAAGTCGCACTCCGTTATATGCTGGCGACTTAATTAAGCATGCGGCGGCGGGACACGGACAGGTTTTGGGCACGTTTTCAGCAGGTTCTCACATGATCAGAGACGTTATCGGCGCTATTCTTTTCACCATCGCGGTGTTCGCGTTCGTCAATTTCGTCGGCGATATGGCGATCCCTAAGCATGTCCCCGAAAACGAAGTCGCCTCAGCTGCGCCAGAACCTGCGGCGGACGAAGCGGTCAGCGCTCCCGAACCGGAGCCTACGCCTGCACCGGAACCCGTTGCCGAGGCGGCGCCCACACCCGCGCCCATCGCAACAAAGCCGAACGCCGCCGCGATCCCAGCCGTCGTCGCAAACGCCTTGGCTGGCAACGCCGCCAAGGGCAAGAAAACCTTTCGCAAAAAATGCATGAGCTGCCACACCATGGATAAGGGCGGCAAGGATCGCACTGGCCCCAATTTATGGGCCATCGTAGGTCGCGCCAAAGGGGCTGCTGAAAACTTTCGCTATTCCAACACCCTGAAAATGTTCGGCGGCGTTTGGACGGAAGCTGAAATCGGATCGTTCATCGCTGGGCCGCGCACCTTTATCCGCGACACCAAGATGACCTTCGCCGGTTTGAAAAGCGCCGAAGACCGCGCCGACGTAATCGCTTATCTCAAAACCCTGACGGATTGAACCGATATGGCCGAACTTCAAAACTTCATTGATTTGGCCCAAGTGCTCGCCAATGCGGCGCGCCCCGAAATCATGAGCCGCTTTCGCACCGGCATCGCCGTCGATGCGAAGTCCGACGCTTCGCCGGTGACCGAAGCCGACCGTGCAACCGAGCGCGTGATGCGCAAAATTATCAACGACACCTATCCCGATCACGGCATCTTGGGCGAAGAATACGGCTCTGAAAACGTTGACGCTGAATTCGTCTGGGTGCTGGACCCCATCGACGGCACCAATTCGTTTGTCACCGGCAAGCCGTTGTTTGGCACGCTGATCGCGCTGTGTCAAAACGGCGCGCCCATCGTCGGCGTGATCGACGCGCCGGGCATGGATGAACGATGGCTCGGCGCAAAAGGCCAGCGCAGCACGCTGAACGGCAAAGTCATCAAAACCCGCACCTGCCCGGCGCTGGATAAAGCCTGGCTATACGCCACCTCCCCGGACATATTCGAAGGCGTAAACGAAGCTGCCTTCAAGGGCCTGTCCAAAGCGGCCTGGCGTACGGTATACGGTGGCGACTGTTACGCATACGGCTTGCTCGCCGCCGGTCATGTCGATCTGGTCTGCGAGGCCAGCCTCTGCACATACGATTTTGCCGCTTTGGCGCCTGTGATCGAAGGCGCCGGCGGCATGCTCACCGACTGGGATGGCGCCCCGGTCACGCTTCAATCAGACGGCCGCGTGCTTGCGGCGGGAGATAAAACCACACACTCGGCGGCCCTCAAACAGCTTCAAAGCTAATCGCAACTCCCCAGAGGGAGAATAAGAGTGAACGACACAGCAAGAATCGACTGCGATTCCCAACTTTTGCGCGCCATCTCCAATTTAGTGTGCGTGCTGGAAGACGGTCGCCTGACCTATATCAATCCCGCCGGCGTGGACATGCTCGGCGCGGATGATGAGAACGCTGTGCTCGACCATGAACTATCGGAATTCATCCATGCCGATTACGCCGATTTGATCGCACTGGGCATTGACGCGTTCGCCGAAGAAGAAGCCGGCGTACCGCTCAAATTGCGCCCGCTTAACGCCATGCCCATCGACGTGCTGATGGTGGTGCGCGCACTGGACAGCCAAAACAACAGCTACATGGTCGAATGCCGCGACATCAGCAATTACATCAAGGCTTCCGAAGACGCGCGCAAGCGCGAACAACGCCTCGCCAACGTGCTCGGCGCGGTGCGCGACGCCATCATCACCATCGACCAAAAAGGCAACGTGCAATCGATCAATGCTGCGGGTGAACGCATCTTCGGCTATCCCAAAACCCACGTCCTGGGCCAAAACATCAAAATGCTGATGCCCAAACAATACGCCGATCATCACGACAATTACCTGGACCGCTATGTCACCACGGGCGAGTCTGAAATCATCAACTCGTCGATGGAGTTCGAAGGTCAGCACGCAAATGGCGCAATTTTCCCCATCGAACTGACTGTCACGGAGATGAGGGAGGGCAATCAGCGCCTGTTCACCGGCGTCATTCGCGATATCACCGAGAGCAAAAAGGCGCTGGAGAAAATCCACCACCTCGCCCACCACGACGCGCTGACCAACCTGCCCAACCGCAACCTGTATATTGAACGGGTTGAGCGCGCCATTTATCGCGCCGAACGATCCAATAAACCGTTGGCGTTGATGTTCGTCGATTTGGATAAATTCAAGCCCATCAACGACGAGCTGGGCCACGAGGCGGGCGACGTGGTGCTCAAAACCGTGGCCGAACGCATGCTGTCTTGCGTACGTCAATCGGACACCGTGGCGCGCTTTGGCGGCGATGAGTTCGTGGCCATCTTGGAAAACCTCGACTGTGCCGAAAGCGCCGCAGTGGTGGCGAAAAAGGTCATTTCCAAGCTGACCGACAGCATCCCCGTGCCTGGCGACAAGCACGCCACCGTGGGCGCATCCATCGGCATCAGCATCTTTCCTGAAGACGGCACCACCATGGATCAGCTGGCCCGCGCTGCCGACGAAGCTATGTACGCGGTCAAGGAAGAGGGCCGCAACAACTTCAAATTCTACAAGGACCTCAAAGACTAAAGCGAACTAAACCGCCAACATGTCCTTGATCCGGCCACAATCAAAGTGCACATTCAAAGCAGTTTTTAGTCAAGGATCGAGTGGGGAGCTCCATGCCGAGTTTGAAGAATGCTTTCTGTACAACCGCCGCCGTGTTGAGCGTCGCATTTTTGGCAAGCCAAGCCTTAACGCCCCAAGCCTGGGCGGAAGAAATCAAACCCACCCATGCCATCGCCATGCACGGCACGGCGAAATACGCGCCAGACTTCAAGCATTTCGATTACGTCAATGCAGCGGCACCCAAGGGCGGGATGATCCGCTACGGCGGTCTGGGCAGCTTCGACAGCTTCAACGGGTTCATTTCCAAGGGCGAAGTCGCGGACGGCATTGGCTTGATTTATGATTCGTTGCTCACCTCTTCGGCGGATGAAGCCTTTACCGAATACGGATTGCTGGCCAAAAGCATCGAGGTTCCCGAGGATCGATCTTGGATTATTTTCCACATGCGTCCCGAGGCCAAATGGCACGACGGTCAACCGGTCACCGCCGAAGACGTCAAATGGACGTTTGAGACCCTCATCAGTCAGGGCGCGCCGTCGTTCCGCTTTTATTACGCTGATGTGGATAAGGTTGAAATTCTCGACCCGCTAAGCGTCAAATTCGTCTTCAAGACCAATGAGAACCGTGAACTGCCGCTGATCATCGGACAGATGGCGGTGCTGCCCAAGCACTATTGGGCGGCGCGCGATTTTGCTAAAACTTCGCTGGAAGCGCCGTTGGGCTCAGGCCCTTACAAACTCAGTGGGTTCGACACCGGACGCTCCGTCACCTACACCCGCGTTGCCGACTATTGGGGACGCGATTTGCCGGTCAACGTTGGGCACAACAATTTCGGCGAGATCCGCTACGAGTATTTCCGCGACGCTAACGTTTCGGTCGAAGCGTTTAAGGGCGGCGCGATCGATTTTCGCCTCGAGAACACCTCGAAAATCTGGGCGACCTCATATGATATGCCAGAAGTCAAAAACGGCCTGATCGTCAAAGAACAAGTCGGCCACGAACGTCCGCAAGGCATGCAAGCCTTCGTGCCCAACATGCGCCGGGCTATGTTCAAAGACGCCCGCGTGCGCCAAGCGCTGGGCTATGCGTTCGATTTCGAATGGGCCAACAAGAACCTGTTCTATGGTCAATACACCCGCTCGCGCAGTTTCTTTGACAACTCCGAATTGGCGGCGACCGGCCTGCCCAACGCCGACGAGTTGAAACTTCTCGAACCTTACCATGGTCGCATTCCCGACGAAGTCTTCACCACCGCCTACACCCCTCCCGTCACCAAAGGGGATGGTCGCATCCGCGCCAACCTCAAAGAAGCCGACCGCCTGCTCAAGGAAGCGGGATGGGTAATCAAAGGCAAACAACGCGTCAACACCACCACCGGCGAAGTGATGGAATTCGAAGTGCTGTTGATCCAGCCCGAGTTTGAACGCGTGGTGCTGCCGTTCGCCAAGACCCTTGAACGCCTCGGCATCAGAGCGAACGTGCGCACCATCGACACCGCCCAATATATTGAACGTATTCGCAGCTTCGACTTCGACATCGTGGTGAGCAGCTGGGGCCAATCCATGTCGCCGGGCAATGAGCAGCGCGGCTTTTGGGGCTCAGACGCAGCGGACACGTCCGGCAGCCGCAACCTCATCGGCATCAAGGACCCAGTGGTCGATGAGCTGATCGAAGGGATCATTTCCGCGTCCACTCGCAAAGACCTGCTGACCAGCGTGCATGCGCTGGATCGGGTGCTGCAGTGGGGCCACTACGTGGTGCCGCATTGGCACATCCCTTATGATCGCCTGATTTATTGGAACAAGTTCACCCGACCCGACGTCGTTCCGATGCAAGGCACGCAAATCGGCACGTGGTGGTATGATGAGGCCAAGGCCGCGAAACTGGCCGCCGCTCAAGGCAAGAAGTAACCGCACGCCATGTTCGCATACATCCTCCGTCGTCTGGCCCTGATCATCCCGACACTGTTCGGGATCATGGTCGTCAACTTTGTGGTCATTCAGGCCGCGCCGGGCGGGCCGGTGGAACAGATGATTGCGCAGATCCAAGGCCTAGACGTCGGCGCCACCGCACGCATCGCCGGGTCGAACGGCGGTGAAGTCGGCGGTGGAGGCGCGAACAAAACCACGGCCCAAGGCGGCGGGCAGAGCAAATACCGCGGTGCCCAAGGTCTCGACCCGGAATTCATCACCCAGATCGAACAGATGTACGGCTTTGACAAGCCCGCGCATGAGCGCTTTTGGATGATGATGAAAAGCTACGCCACGTTCGATTTCGGCGACAGCTATTTCCGCGATCGCAAGGTGGTCGACCTGGTGCTCGACAAAATGCCGGTGTCAATTTCGTTGGGCCTGTGGACCACCATCTTGGTGTATCTGATATCGATCCCGCTGGGCATTTTGAAGGCGGTCAAAGACGGCTCGCGCTTCGACATTGCGACTTCGTCGGTGGTCATCGTCGGCAATGCCATCCCCAGTTTTCTGTTTGCGATTTTACTGATTATTCTCTTCGCGGGCGGGCGGTATTTCGATTGGTTCCCGTTGCGCGGGCTGACGTCTGACAACTGGTCTGAACTCACCACATTCAGCAAAATCACCGATTACCTGTGGCATATGGTGCTGCCGGTGGGTGCATTGGTGATCGGCGGTTTTGCCAGCCTCACCATGTTGACCAAAAACTCCTATCTGGAAGAAATCAACAAGCAATACGTCATGACCGCGCGCGCCAAGGGCTTAACTGAGGGCCGGGTCATGTACGGTCACGTGTTTCGCAACGCCATGCTGATCGTCATCGCCGGTTTTCCCAGTGCGTTCATCGGCATTCTATTCACCGGTTCGTTACTGATCGAAGTGATCTTCTCGCTCGACGGGCTTGGCCTGCTGGGATTTGAGGCAGCGATCAAGCGCGACTATCCGGTGATGTTCGCGACGGTTTACTTCTTCACCCTGTTGGGTCTGGTCATGAACCTGATCGGCGACATCATGTATCACGTCATCGATCCGCGCATCGATTTCTCAAAGATGGAGCGTTAACCATGACGCCCATCGCCCCCACCGGCTCAGCGCCCCGTTTTTTCGGCTTCACCATTTCGCCCATCAACCGCCGACGCATCGACAACTTCAAAGCCAACCGCCGTGGCTATTGGTCGTTGTGGATTTTTATGTTCCTGTTCGTCGCCAGCCTGTTCGCCGAAGTGATCGCCAATGACCGGCCAATCTTGGTGAGCTACGCCGATGAGCTCTATGTCCCTATCGTCATGGATTACCCCGAAACCACCTTCGGCGGTTTTTTGGAAACGCCGACGGAATATTCCGACCTGGAAGTCCAAGACATGATCCGCGAACAAGGCTGGATCGTGTGGCCGCCGATCCGCTTTTCGTATGATTCCGTAAACTACGCCCTGACCCAGCCGGCACCCAGCCCACCCGACACCGTGAACTATCTGGGCACCGACGACCAAGGCCGCGACGTCGCGGCGCGCCTCATCTACGGCTTTCGCATTTCGATCCTGTTCGGCCTGACGCTGACCATCATCAGTTCCGCCATCGGCATCGCGGCGGGGGCGGTGCAGGGCTATTTCGGCGGCCTGACGGATTTGTTGTTTCAACGCTTCATCGAGATTTGGTCGGGGCTGCCGATGCTCTATCTGCTGATCATCATGGCGTCGATCATCGAGCCCAATTTCTGGTGGTTGCTGGGCTTGATGCTGCTGTTCAGCTGGATGAGTTTGGTCGGCGTGGTGCGCGCGGAATTTTACAAAACCCGCAGCCTCGATTACGTCCGCGCCGCCCGCGCGCTGGGGGTGTCAAACGCCACCATCATGTTTCGCCACATCCTGCCCAACGCTATGGTCGCGACCATCACCTTTTTGCCGTTCATCACCTCGTCGTCCGTCACCATCCTCACTGCGTTGGACTTCATGGGCTTTGGTTTGCCGCCGGGCTCGGCCTCGTTGGGTGAGCTGTTGGGTCAAGGTAAAGCCAACCTGCATGCGCCGTGGTTGGGGCTGACAGCCTTTTTCGTCGTCTCGATTATGCTGACGTTGCTGGTGTTCATCGGCGAAGCGGTGCGCGACGCTTTTGATCCGAGAAAGGTGTTTCGTTCATGAGCCGCCTTCTCGATGTTCAAGACCTCTCAGTAACGTTCGGCGAAGGCAGCCACGCTGTTGAGGCTGTCAAAGGCGTGTCGTTTCACGTCGAAAAAGGCGAGACCGTGGCCCTGGTCGGCGAAAGCGGATCAGGCAAATCGGTGAGCGCTCTGTCGATCATGCAGCTACTGCCCTATCCGTTGGCCAAACACCCCAGCGGTTCGGTCAAGTTTCGCGGCGAAGAACTGATGGGCGTGCCGGGTACGGTGATGCGCCATTTGCGCGGCCAAGACATCTCGATGGTGTTTCAAGAGCCGCTCAACAGCCTCAACCCGCTGCACCCCATCGGCCAGCAAATCGCGGAAATCATCACCACCCACCATGCGCGAAGCAAGTCTCAAGTGCGTGAGCGGGTGAACGAGCTGATGCATCTGGTCGGGCTGGAAGCGCAAATCTCGCGCCTGGGCAACCTGCCCCACGAATTTTCCGGCGGACAGCAGCAACGCATTATGATCGCCATGGCGCTGGCCAATGAGCCCGATCTGTTGATTGCGGACGAGCCCACCACCGCCGTCGATGTCACCATCCAGGCGCAATTGCTGAAACTGCTCTCCGACCTGCAGGCTAAGATGGGGCTGGGTATTTTATTCATCACCCACGACTTGGGCATCGTGCGGCGCATCGCCGACCGTGCCTACGTGATGCAAAACGGTTTGCTGGTCGAACACGGCGAAACACAGGCGGTGTTCGACAATCCCCAGCATCCCTACACCCAGCACCTACTGGGATCAGAGCCCAAGGGTCGCCCCGAACCCGCCGACGCCACCGCGGCTGAAATCATGAGCGCCGACGACCTGAAGGTGTGGTTCCCGATCAAAAAAGGTTTCATCCGCCGCACCGTCGATCACATCAAAGCCGTCGATGGCGTGGACCTGTGTGTCAAACGCGGCCAGACCCTGGGCGTCGTCGGCGAAAGCGGATCGGGCAAATCGACCTTGGCGCGCGCGCTGTTACGTTTGGAACGTTCCAGCGGCGCGATCACGTTCAAGGACCACAGTCTGCAAAATTTGACCAGCAAAGCCGTGCGCCCATTGCGTCGCCAGATGCAGATTGTCTTTCAAGACCCGTTCGGTAGCCTCAGCCCGCGCCTGTCGGTGGCCCAAATCATCGGCGAAGGGTTGGAGGTTCACGGCCTCGCCAAAACCAACTCTGAGTGCCGCACCCTGGTCGCCGATGTCTTGGATGAGGTCGGCCTCAGCGCTGACATGATGGACCGCTATCCGCACGAATTTTCCGGCGGTCAACGCCAGCGCATCTCCATCGCTCGCGCGTTGGTGCTCAAGCCCGAACTGATTGCGCTGGATGAGCCGACCAGCGCGCTGGATGTGTCGGTCCAGGCGCAAATCGTTGAGCTGCTGCGTGAGCTGCAAAAAAAGCACGATCTGGCGTACCTATTCATCAGCCACGATCTGAAAGTCGTGCGCGCCTTGGCCCATGACGTGATGGTGATGCAAAAAGGCCGGGTGGTCGAACAAGGCCCGGCGGACGAGATTTTCAACAATCCCCAGCAGGCCTACACCCAAGCCCTGATGAACGCGGCGTTCAACATCGAAGCCGACGAAACCGGCGTGGTCGAAATCTAATCATCGAACTTACTGAATAAAGCCGTAAGAGATCGCCAGCAAAAAGCCACCCAGCGCCAAACGGTAGATCACGAACGGCGTGAAGCTGGCGCGTTTGAGCCACGCCATCATCAGCGCGATGGCGATCAGGGCGGACACAAACGCAAAGCCAACCCCGGCCAGCGCTGCATCGATCTGCACCGGATCGCCTGTTTTATAGAGCTCCAAACCCATTAAGGTACCCGCCCCGACGATGGCCGGAATCGACAAAAGCATGGAAAAACGCGCACTGTCGCGGCGCTCCATCCCCAGCATACGCGCCGTGGTCATGGTGATGCCGCTACGCGAGGTGCCGGGAATCAGCGCCAAGCACTGCGATACGCCAATAATGATAACGTCAAACAGTTTCAGATGTTCCATGCGGCGCAGCGTCACGCTGAAACGGTCGACAAGCCACAGCAAGACGCCGAAACCCAGCGTCGCCCAGCCGATGACCTCAATCGAACGAATGCCGCCGGGCATGTACTTTTTCATCGCCAATCCCGCTGCGATCACCGGCAACGTGCCCAGCACCAGGAAAAACGCCAAGCGCACGCCGTCGTTCATGCCGCGTCCCTTGGCAAAGCGCCACAACCCACTCAGCATGGCGACGATATCGCGCCATAAATACGCCATCACCGCACCCAGAGTGCCGACATGAACGGCAACGTCGAGAATCAAGCCCTGGTCAGGCCACCCGGCGAGCCACGGAACCAGAACCAAATGTCCGCTGGAACTGATGGGGAGAAATTCAGTCACGCCCTGAACGAGCGCCAAAATCACAATATGCAGGAGGGGCACGGCGGGACAAAACCTTACGATATGATGAGCTGGCGAGACTTTAACGCACCAGCCTTTCAGCGCAAAGAGCTGATTGTGCACAGCTTTTTCAAATCACCCCGAAAATGGGAAAAGTCTCACCTTGGAACTGTCGCCAAGCGGGCCTAATCGTGAATCGGTAAAGTGTTTCAAAGTGTTTCAAAAATTGCAGTGTCGGGGTTCCCTTTTGCCTTAAGTTCTAGTAATGTCGCGCCTCCAAAGTTCCAAGAGTGATGCAAAATGGCGCAGGCCGCGCCGGTGGATACTGGCGGCGGACGTGCTATTAGCGCCTTGAACCAAATATATTTTTTGCCCGCACCCCGGCGGCGAACTGAAGACTGGATGTGACCCATGAAAGCAAGCGGACTGCCCGAAAAGCAGGGCCTTTACGACCCAAGCAACGAGCATGACAACTGCGGCGTTGGCTTCATTTGCAACATTAAGAACCAAAAGAGCCACGAGATCATCCGCCAAGGATTGCAGATTCTTGTGAACCTGGATCACCGCGGCGCAGTGGGCGCGGATCCGCTGGCGGGCGACGGTGCGGGCATCATCATGCAGATCCCGCATGAATTGGTCAGCGAAGAATGTGCTAAGCTGGGCTTTGAGCTGCCGGCCGTGGGTGAATACGCCATGGGCCAAGTGTTCCTGCCCCAAGACGAAGCCATGCGCACCGCGTGCATCAACGCGTTCGAAACCACCATCGCCGCTGAAGGCCAAGAGCTGCTCGGCTGGCGCGACGTGCCCGTGGACAACAGCTGCCTGGGCGAAAGCGTCAAAGCCGACGAACCGGTAATCCGTCAAATTTTCATCAAAAAAGGCCCAAACACAGCTGATCAAGCCGCGTTTGAACGCAAGCTGTTCGTCATCCGCAAACAGGCTCACCACGCCATTTGGGACGAAGCAGGCGGACGCGCAGGCTTCTACACGCCATCGCTGTCGACCCACACCACCGTTTATAAAGGTATGGTGCTGTCGGGCAACTTGGCGAACTATTACTTGGATTTGCAAGACGAGCGCGCGACGTCGGCGCTGGCGCTGGTACACCAGCGTTTCTCGACCAACACGTTCCCCAGCTGGGAACTGGCGCAGCCGTTCCGTTATCTGTGTCACAACGGCGAAATCAACACCGTGCGCGGCAACATCAACTGGATGGCGGCGCGCAAAGCGACCATGTCGTCCGACGTGCTGGGTGATGATTTGGACAAGCTGTGGCCGTTGATCGGCGATGGCGCATCCGATTCCGCAACCTTCGACAACGCGCTGGAACTGCTGGTCGCGGGCGGCTATTCGCTGGCTCACGCGATGATGATGATGATCCCCGAAGCGTGGGATTCCAACCCGCTGATGGACGATGATCGTCGTGCGTTCTACGAATACCACGCCGCACTGATGGAGCCGTGGGACGGCCCTGCTGCGGTCTGTTTCACCGACGGTCGCCAAATCGGCGCGACGCTGGATCGCAACGGCCTGCGCCCGGCGCGTTACGTGGTCACCGATGACGACTTCGTCATCATGGCTTCCGAAGTCGGCGTGCTGCCGATCCCTGAAAGCAAGATCGTCAAAAAATGGCGCTTGCAGCCGGGCAAGATGTTCCTCATCGATCTGGAACAGGGCCGCATCATCGACGACGAAGAAATCAAATCCGATCTGGCCAAGGACAAGCCATATCAAGACTGGCTCGACCAGACCCAGATCCACGTCGAAGACCTGCCCCAAGAGCATCCGGCCATGGCGCCCGATCACGACACCATGCTCAATGCTCAGCAGGCGTTCGGCTATACCCAAGAAGATCTCAAGCACTTCATCAAGCCGATGTCGCTGACCGGCCAGGACCCGATTGGGTCTATGGGCCGCGACACGCCGCTGGCGGTGCTGTCGGACCGTCCGAAGATTCTCTACGATTATTTCGCGCAGAACTTCGCCCAGGTCACCAACCCGCCGATCGACCCGATCCGCGAAGAATTGGTGATGAGCTTGGTCAGCCTAATCGGTCCACGCCCGAATCTTTTGGATGCTGCGGGCGCCGGCACACGCAAACGTTTGGAAGTGCGCCAACCGATTTTGTCCAACTCGGATCTGGAAAAAATTCGCCACATTGAAAATCATGTGGACCGCGCCTTCAACGCCTACACCTTAGATATGGTGTATCCCGCCGATCAAGGCGCTGCGGGTATGGAAGCCGCTTTGGAAAAGCTGTTCACCAAAGCCGAAAAGATTGTGCGCGACGGCTACAACATCATCATCTTGTCGGACCGTGGCGTCGATATCGATCACATCGCAATCCCGGCTTTGCTGGCGACCGCAGGCGTGCATCATCATTTGATCCGCACCGGCTTGCGCACATCTGCGGGTCTGGTTGTGGAAACCGGCGAAGCGCGGCGCGTGCATGATTTCTGTCTGCTGGCGGGCTATGGCGCGGAAGCCATCAACCCGTATCTGGCGTTCGACACTATTGCCGACATCGGCGATGAGCTGCCTGAAGACCTGAGCGTCGATGAAGCCCAGAACCGCTATATCAAAGCGGTCGACAAAGGCATGCTCAAAGTCTTTTCCAAGATGGGCATCTCCACATTCCAATCGTATTGCGGCGCACAGATTTTCGACGCCATCGGTTTGAGCGACAGCTTTATTGATCGATTCTTCACCAAGACCGCATCGAAAGTCGGCGGCATCGGCCTGGACGAAGTTTCAGAGGAAACCGTACGTCGTCACCGCGAAGCGTTTGGCGACAACCCGCTTTACGCCAAGCACTTGGATGTCGGCGGCGAGCTGGCGTGGCGTCACAGGGGCGAAGCACACTGCTGGACGCCTGAAACCATTCAACTGTTGCAGCACGCCGTGCGCAAAAGCGACCGCGACACGTACCGCAAGTTCGAACACGCCATGAACAGTCATGACGCCGAGTTCAAAAACCTGCGTGGGCTGTTCAAGCTCAAGGGTACGGGCAAGTCCGTGTCGTTGGATGAAGTCGAGCCGATTGAAGATATCTGCAAACGCTTCGCCACCGGCGCCATGTCGTTCGGCTCCATTTCTTGGGAAGCGCACACCACGCTCGCCATCGCCATGAACCGTTTGGGCGGCAAGTCCAACACTGGTGAAGGCGGCGAAGAAGCGGTGCGTTTCACACCGCTGGAAAACGGCGACAGCATGCGTTCGGCCATCAAGCAGGTGGCATCTGGCCGCTTTGGCGTGACCACCGAATATCTGGTCAACGCCGACGACATCCAGATTAAAATGGCCCAGGGCGCAAAGCCCGGCGAAGGCGGTCAGCTGCCTGGTCATAAGGTCAACGAATGGATCGCGCGTTTGCGTCACTCGACCCCAGGCGTGGGCTTGATTTCACCGCCGCCGCATCACGATATCTATTCCATCGAAGATTTAGCGCAGCTGATCCACGATCTGAAAAACGTCAATCCCAAGGCCCGTATCTCGGTCAAGTTGGTGTCCGAAATCGGCGTCGGCACGGTGGCTGCCGGTGTGTCCAAAGCACACGCCGACCACGTCACCATTTCCGGCTTCGACGGCGGCACCGGCGCAAGCCCGCTGACCTCGACCCAGCACGCTGGCGGTCCGTGGGAAACGGGTCTGGCGGAAACGCACCAAACTTTGGTGATGAACAAGCTGCGCGGTCGCATTTCGGTGCAGGTCGATGGCGGGTTGCGCACGGCGCGCGACGTGGTCGTCGGCGCATTGTTGGGTGCGGACGAATTTGGTTTCGCCACCGGCGCATTGATCGCGGCGGGTTGTTTGATGATGCGCAAGTGTCACCTCAACACCTGTCCGGTCGGCATCGCGACGCAAAACGAAGAACTGCGCAAGCTGTTCCCCGGCCAACCGGCGCACGTGGTCAACTACTTCACCTTCATGGCTGAAGAAGTCCGCGCACTGATGGCGGAACTTGGCTTTAAGACCATCAACGAAATGATCGGGCGTTCCGATTTGATCGAAATGGACGAAGCGGTCGATCACTGGAAGACCCAGGGTCTCGACTTCTCCGGCATCTTACACAAACCCGAAGCGGGCGAAGGCGTGGCGATCCGTCACTGCGAAACCCAAGACCATGGTCTCGACAAGGCGCTGGACAACGGCTTCATCGCGCAAGCGCGCGATGCCATCGATGGCGGCAAGCCGGTGCGCATCGAAACCAACCTGATCAACGTCAACCGCACCATCGGCGCGATGCTGTCGGGTGAGGTGGCGATGAAACACGGCAAGGCGGGCTTACCTGACGACACCATCGTCATCGACGCCCACGGCACGGCTGGCCAATCGCTCGGCGCGTGGCTGGCTAAGGGCGTGTCCATCGACCTCAAGGGTGACGCCAACGATTACGTTGGCAAAGGCCTGGCCGGTGGCCGCATCGTTGTGCGTCCGTCCGACGACAGCCCGCTCATCCCGCAAGACAATATCATCGCCGGCAACACATGCCTGTACGGCGCGACGTCCGGTGAGGTGTTCTTCCAGGGCGTGGTCGGCGAACGCTTCGCGGTGCGTAATTCTGGCGCGACGGCGGTTGTCGAAGGCGCTGGCGATCACGGCTGTGAGTACATGACCGGTGGCATCGTTGTGGTTCTGGGTCAAACCGGACGCAACTTCGCGGCGGGTATGTCGGGCGGCGTCGCTTATGTGCTGGACGAAGCGGGCGACTTTGAAACCCGCTGCAACTTGGCGCAGGTTGATCTGGAACCCATCGAGGCCGAAGAACGCCTGATGGAACAAGACGCCCAAGGCGGCGACCTGGAAACCCATGGCCGCGTCGACATCAACCACGACATGACGCGCTATGACGCGCATCGTTTGAAGATGCTGATCGAAAAGCATCATCACTACACCGCCAGCCCGCGCGCCAAGGACATCTTGAACAACTGGGATGCGTACCTGCCCAAGTTCGTCAAGGTCATGCCGGTGGAATACCGCCGCGCACTCTTGGAGATGCAGGCGAAAAACCGTGCTGCTGAGCACGACGGCGTCAACACTTCGGTGGGGAACTAAAATCATGGGTAAGCCAACCGGATTTCTCGAAATCGACCGCCACGACCGCGCCTATGGCCCGGTGAAAGAGCGCCTCGATCACTACAAAGAGTTCATCATCCCGATGAAGGAAGATGACCTCAAAGCGCAAGGCGCACGCTGCATGGATTGCGGCATTCCGTTCTGCCATCAAGGCTGCCCGGTGATGAACATCATCCCCGAATGGAACGACCTGACCTACCAAGGTGATTTGCGTGGCGCGTTGGAGGTCTTGCATTCAACCAACAACTTCCCCGAATTCACCGGACGCATTTGCCCCGCCCCGTGCGAGGCGTCATGCACGCTGAACTTGGATGACAAGCCCGTCACCATCAAAAGCATCGAATGTGCAATTGTCGATAAGGGTTGGGCCAAAGGCTGGATTCGCCCCTTGATCGCCAAGCACCACACCGACAAAAAAGTCGCCGTGGTCGGCGCCGGTCCTGCGGGCATGGCGGCAGCGCAGCAATTGGCGCGTGCCGGTCACAAGGTTTCGCTGTACGAAAAGAACGCCCACGCGGGCGGCCTACTGCGTTACGGCATTCCCGACTTCAAGCTCGATAAATCGATCATCGACCGTCGCCTCAGCCAAATGAAGACCGAAGGCGTAGACTTCCGTCCAAATACCGCCATCGGTGCGGATATTTCAGCGCAAAGTTTGATGGATGATTACGACGCCATCGTGCTCAGCGGCGGTTCGGAAAAGCCCCGCGATCTTCCCGTACCGGGACGCGAATTGAACGGCGTACACTTCGCCATGGATTTCCTCACCCAGCAAAATCGCCGCAACGGAGGAGAGCCGGTTAAGGTCGAAGACATCTTGGCCACGGACAAGAACGTGCTGGTCATCGGCGGCGGCGATACCGGATCCGATTGTGTCGGCACCTCGGCGCGGCAGGGTGCGGCCTCGATCACCCAGATCGAAATCATGCCCAAGCCGCCTGAAAAAGAAGACAAGCTCACCACGTGGCCCGAATGGCCGCAAAAGCTACGCACCTCGACCAGCCACGAAGAAGGCTGCGAGCGCGACTGGAACGTGCTGACCAAAGAATTTATCGGTGACGCAGACGGCAACCTCATCGCCGCCAAGTGCGTGCGCGTCGAATGGACAAACGGCACTCCGGTCGAAATCGCCGGTTCCGAATTCGAAATCCCCTGCGAACGCGTGTTCCTCGCCATGGGCTTTGTGCACCCGGTGCATGAAGGCATGATCGAAGAGCTGGGCATCGACAAAGACGGTCGCGGCAACGTCAATGCCAACACCGACGATTACCAGACCTCCATCGATAAGGTCTTCGCCGCCGGCGACATGCGTCGCGGCCAATCCTTGGTGGTGTGGGCGATCCGCGAAGGCCGCCAAGCGGCGCGTGCGGTGGATGCGTTCTTGATGGGTTCATCCGAACTGCCGCGCTAAACGCGATCTTGTTCAAATAAACAAAGGGCCGCTCTTCACAGGGCGGCCCTTTGTGCGTCTATAGAGCGTGCGGTGGAGTTTGCGCCGTGCCCTAAGACATAGGGATGGGGAGTTCACCATGTCCGAACAAAGCAAAGTGCTCATCGGCGAAAACACCCGCGAGCAAATCGCCTACAAGCTGTTGGATCGCATTTTCGTCGCCGAATCCAAACCCTTAAAGGGCGCCACCCGCGAAGAAATTTTGCGCACCTACATCCAATGCCACAGCGCGGTGGGTGGGCACTACATCGATTATGAAGACACCGCTTAAACAGCTCTTTTCAGGGTGCGTGTCGAGGCCTATAACTCTTGTAAAGCACCCCAATCAGAGCAGGTCGACAGATGATTTCCTACACCCTGATTTGCGACAAAGACCATGAATTCGCCGAACACTTTGACGACTATGACGATCTTCAAGCTCAATTGAAGGGCAAAAAACTGGCCTGCCCGACGTGCGGTTCTAAAAAGCTCGTCAAAGGCCTCAGCACGCCCAACGTCGGCGGCCAGCAAGCCGCGCCGCCCATGCCCACCTGCCCCGCCGCTGCCGGTTGCGGCAACGGTGGCTGCGCGATGAAGGGCTGACGGGTTAAAACGACGAATTCGGCCCTGTCAGAAACTCTTTTTCTTCCGGCGTGTTGATGCGTCCCAAAACCCCGTTCCGGTGTGGGAAACGCCCAAAGCGCGCGATGATCGCATGATGCTTTTGCGCCCAATCGAGGGCTTGCTCGTCAAGCGTAGCGAACAATTCCAAGGCACGCTCTTGATCGGCCAAATCTTCGCTGTGTTCAAACGGCAGATATAAAAATTTTCGCATCACCCCTATCACCTGTTGGTCGAAGCCTTGCTCTAGGGCCTGTCTAGCGATGCGCAGCGCATGTGTGTCAAATTCAAAGGCGCGCGCCACATTGCGGTAAACATTGCGCGGAAACTGATCAAGCACCACCACCAGCGCCACCGCGCCTTCGGGACTTTGCGCCATCATATCCAATTGCCCCCGCGCCGCGGCTTCGATCACGCGTTCAAAGCGGTCTTTAATTTCCGCGTCAAACGCAGCATCTTTGGTGAACCATACGGCGCGGTCCTGGCCGTAGTGTTGTGCGTCCGAATCGCCAAACCAAAACGTGAGAATGGCGTCGATGACGTTGGACATGACCCTAGTCGACATAATTTACGTCCCTCCAATCCGTATTCACCGTAGATATAGGGACGCCGCGCACCCAATTCTAGGCTCGGAGCCCCCCCAACAAACAGGCATACCCGCCATGCACTCAGCGCAAAACTATGCGATTAATGCTGCACATGCGTGACGAACCAGCGTAATATTCGCCACCGCTCAGCCTATTGGGATAAAACCATGGAGTTCGAACGTATGAATTTGTTCGAGACCTTCCGCCCTGTGATGTTCATCAACGGCCTGTTGCTGATGGTTTTGGCCGTCAGCATGTCGCCGCCGCTGATTGCCGATTTGATCGCACACAATTCCGATTGGCAGGTGTTCGCCGCCAGCGCGTTGGCGACGTTGATGACAGGCTTGTTTTTGGTCTTTTCCCAAGGCGGGGCCGAGCTGGAACTCAACATTAAGCAAGCCTTCATGCTGACCACCACGGGGTGGGTTTTGCTGGCGGCGTTTGCGGCTTTGCCATTGCGTTTTTCCAATCTCGACATCGGCGCCACCGACGCCTTTTTCGAAGCCATGTCGGGACTGACCACCACCGGATCCACGGTTCTGGCGGGACTCGACGCCATGCCACCGGGGATTCTTTTGTGGCGCAGCATCCTGCAATGGATCGGCGGCATCGGCATCATTGTGATGGCGATTGCGATTTTGCCGTTCCTGCGGTCCGGCGGCATGCAGTTATTTCGTACCGAATCGTCCGACATGTCTGAACGCGTGGTGCCGCGCATCAAGCGCATGACCGGCGGACTGGTGCTGACCTATGCGCTGTTGACCATCCTGTGCGCAGGCGCGTTGTGGTTTGCTGGCATGACCCCGCTGGACGCGATCATCCACGCCATGACGACCCTGTCGACCGGTGGTTTTTCCAGTCACGACGCGTCGATCGCGTATTTTCACAGCGCGTTGATCGAAAACATCGTGCTGGTGTTCATGATCGCAGGGTCGATCCCGTTCATCGTGTATCTAAAATTTGCCCACGGCGATCTCAAGGCGTTCACGCGCGACCCGCAAATACGCGGCTTGCTGGGCATTCTCACCACCATGACGGTGATGCTGACGACGTGGCTGGTGATCAAGGACGGCTTTCCGGTACTCGATGCTTTACGTCTGTCGGCGTTCAACATCGTGTCGGTGATCTCGACCACCGGATTTGCGTCCACCGATTACACATTATGGGGGGCGCTGCCGCTGGGTGCCTTTTTCTTGATGACGTTCATCGGTGGCTGCACCGGATCGACAAGTGGCGGCATCAAGATTTTGCGCTTTCAAGTCTTGCGCATGGTGTTTTCCGGTTACGTGTGGCGGCTGATATATCCTCACGGCGTACGGTCGAACAGTTTCGGCAACAGCCCCATCACCGTCGATGTTGCGGTGGGTGTGTTGGTATTTACACTGACGTTCGTGGTGTTGACCGGACTTGTCGGATTGCTGCTCACCAGCCTCGGGCTGGATCTCGACACCGCCATGAGCGGGGCAGCGACCGCCATCGCCAACGTTGGGCCGGGGCTGGGTAATATCATCGGCCCGACCGGTAATTTCGAGTCCTTGCCCGACACCGCCAAGTGGGTGCTGGCGTTTTCCATGTTGCTGGGTCGGCTGGAATTTTTCACCGTGCTGGTGCTGTTCACACCCGGCTATTGGCGCAGCTGAAGTTTTAACGTCTCACTGTGAGACCTGATTGCGTCCGCCGTCCTTGGCGCGGTACAGCGCATCGTCGGCGCATTTGAGCGCATCTTGCGGGGATTGTCCTTCGCCGCGTTGAGCGACGCCGATGGAAATGGTCACGCTGACGCTATCTTTCACCGCCGCTTTTTTGCGCGGCGCTTTACCCTTCGTTGCCACGGGTTTTTCTTTAGGGCGGTCTTGAGCGCGCAGTTTAAACGACGCCCCGGCAATGGCTTTGCGCAATTTGTCGAGGTGCGGGATCGCCTCCTCGGCACCCTTGCGCGGGAACAAAACCGTGAACTCTTCGCCGCCATAGCGAAACGCACGCCCGCCGCCGGTGACGCGCATCATCTGCGCCGCGACCATTTTCAGAACTTGATCGCCGACATCGTGGCCATAGGTATCATTGAATTTTTTGAAGTGATCCACATCCAGCATTGCCGCCGTGTAGACGCCGCGCATCGCCGTCAAATCGTGCATCAACGCGCGCCGTCCAGGCAACCCCGTCAGCTCGTCAATGAACGCCAAGCGATAGCTTTCTTGCGCCACGGCCGTGAGCAATACGACACCCGCCAAGGTGAATAATAGCGATGATACAGCGCCGTTGGCGGCGCCATGCAGCGCCAGCGCGCTCACCGCCACCGCGCCGAACAGGCCACCATCGAGCACCCCGCCCTTATAAAGCGCGCGCGCCAACAAGCCCGCACTGACAGCGGCGAACAAGAACAAGGCCGGTTGCGGCAACAGCGACCAATAATCGAGATCTTTGTGAAACACCCGCACATGCAAAAGATTGTCGGCAAACGTGCGCGCAGTCTCGCCCGCATCCCACACCACGATCAATGCCGCGATCTGAAGTCCCGCAAACAGCACCCGGCTGAGCACACCCAGCGACAACAATCCGCGATCAGCCTTAACGGCGATCAACGCCGCATTGATGGGAAACAGAACCGCCACGGCGGCGTAAATGACCGTCAGTTCCGGTTCACGATCATAAATTTCGGTGCCCGCGACGAACGTCTGCACCACCCAATGCGCACCCATGATCAAGGCAGCCATCAACACAACGCGTGGACACTTAAACCATCCGCCAATGATCGCGGCCAGAAGCGTCAGAAGGTAAGGCGCATATTTAACCACCGCGCTCAAAGACCACGGCACCGCAGGCTGAGTGGCACTCACGATCAATCCCGCGCCGAACATCAACGCGGGGAACATCAAAATCAACAAGGCATTTCGCAAAGTCATGTTTTGGTGGTAAACCGAAACGCTCAAGATACGGTTAAAAAAAGGAATATTTCATGAACATCTGGATTTTGTTGGCTGGTCTCAACGCCGCTCTTGCCGTGGGTGCGGGGGCGTATGGATGGCACGCCCTAGGCGACACACCCGAAATCCGCGACATTTTCATGATGGGTTCACAATATCAGATGTGGCATGCGTTGGGCCTGATGGGGGTTGGGTTGATGAGCCACCATGCTCCCAGCCGCGCCCTGCACGTTGCGGGCGGATCTTTTCAAATCGGCATCTTTTTGTTTTCCGGCACGCTGTATAGTTTTGGCGGATTGTCGATGGTGCCGGTCGAAGGCGCTGCGCCCTTTGGCGGGGGCTTGCTGATGCTCGCATGGCTGATCGTCGGTATCGTCGGTGGGCGCAAGCTGCGTGCGGCGTGAAGACTTTCGTTCTTTGTTGATTAACCTCTTTCGCAGTATCTTTTGAAGATGACTGCGAACGACCAACTCGGCTTATATCGACGGACCCGCCTGCGCACCGCAGAGCTCTTGTTCACCACGAGCAAGGACGATGCATTCTCACGCTTCATCGACATCGGGTTGATCGTGCTCATCACGCTAAACATCCTTGCGGTGGTTCTGGAATCCGTTAAAGACATTCACCAGGCGGCGGGTGAGCTGTTTTACGCATTCGAAGTCTTTTCGGTCACGATCTTCAGCCTCGAATACATCGCCCGGGTATGGTCGGTGATCGACAACCCGTGGAAGCCCGATCACGCCCACCCCATTTCTGGGCGCATCAAATACATGTTTACGTGGATGGCGCTGATCGATTTGCTGGCCATCGCCCCGTTTTATCTCAGCTTCTTCGCCGCCGATGATCTGCGCGTGTTGCGTGCGCTGCGGCTGTTGCGGATTTTCAAGCTGACCCGCTATTCCAGCGCCATGACGCTCTTGTTGCAGGTCTTTCGCGAAGAATCTCGCACCATCGGGGCGGCGATGTTCGTGTCCATGCTTTTGGTTT
>Ga0316204_10001234_pt1 | contig 73666 bp, 61 predicted proteins | sample 6monrhotite_MG_2_FD_205661 | JGI IMG/M metagenome (GOLD analysis project Ga0316204, IMG submission 205661) | Microbial mat bacterial communities from mineral coupon in-situ incubated in ocean water Damariscotta River, Maine, United States -... | ecosystem: Environmental > Aquatic > Marine >...
GGCTATCGCTTCGCGCTTAAATTCTGCGCTGTATTTTCTTCGCTTGGTCATGGACACTCCTCATGGGCATAGTATGCCTCTTTTTAGATGTGTCCGTAAAAACGGGGTAGAACCCCAGAATGGCTGAACTTATGAAACTCGGTCTTATTGAGCGCCATGGCAAGGCTAGAGCTACCTGGTATAGTAAAGTTATATAGTTCAACTTTTATATTTAAATATGTGGCTCAAAATATCGCCACCCTTTAATTCGATCTACTGAATAAATTCAGTTTTTATTTACTCCGCGTACTCTGTGGCGGGGCTTTTCTCCCTGTTCTCTGTGGTAAGTAAATATGGGAATTCGCCTTATTGAATGGCTCAATATATCATACGCACATCCTGAAAGACGGTACCGGCAACGGACTGAAGCGGAATGGTGAGAGATGACATTAATGAAACCGGTCACGGCAGCGACGCTATTGCGCGCCAAGCAGTGCAATGAAAAAATAGTATGGCTAACGGCTTACGATGCCGTTTCAGCTCAAATCGCCGAAGCCTCCGGAGCGGAAGTACTGCTCGTTGGCGATTCCCTCGGCATGGCCTCACTAGGCTTTGATTCCACCCTACCCGTTACCCTTGATCACATGATTCACCATACCGCTGCCGTTGTACGTGGTCGCAAACATGCATGGGTGGTCTGCGATCTCCCCTTCGGCTCCTACCAGAAATCGAAAGAACAGGCTTTTGAATCATCTGCACGCGTACTGCAGGAAACCGGCTGCGATGCCGTAAAAATCGAAGGTGGAGAGCATATGGCGGAAACCATCGCTTTCCTCTCCGAGCGCGGTATTGCTGTCGTTGCCCATATCGGGCTGACTCCGCAATCGGTGAAGAAGTTCGGTTCCTACGGCAAACGTGGCAAGTCTGAAGCCGAAGCTGCTCAACTGATCAAGGATGCAAAAGCCGTAAGTACGGCTGGAGCTGTCTCTGTCGTACTGGAAAATATCCCTGTAGATCTGGGCAGTGCAATCACCAAAAACCTTGATATCCCGACTGTCGGTATCGGTGCAGGAAACAGTTGTGATGCACAGGTACTGGTATGGAATGATCTGCTCGGCATCTCCGAGTCCAATCCCCCGTTTGCCCCGGCCTATGCCGATCTGCGCTCAATCATGAGCAATGCCATCAGCCGTTGGGCGGATGACGTTAAATCCGGTGCTTTTCCGAAATGAGGGTCGCACACACTACAGCGGAAATCCGCCGCCAATTAAAGCCGCATCGCGGATGCAAAAGCATCGCTTTTGTTCCCACCATGGGCTGCCTGCATGAGGGCCATATGAGCCTGATCAAAAAGGCAAAAGAAGAAGCCGATATTGTTGTGGTATCGATCTACGTAAATCCGTTGCAGTTCGGCCCGAATGAAGATCTGGATCGCTACCCGCGCACCTATGAAGCCGATGCTAAACTGTGTGCGGAAGCCGGTGTCGATTTCATCTTTCATCCGACAACGCTTTATCCTGACAGCGGCCCCGAGGTAACACTGAAGGTTGAGACTCTTTCCGACTGCCTGTGCGGCGAAAAACGGCCCGGTCACTTCGATGGTGTGGTAACGGCAGTCAATATTCTGTTCAATATTGTGCAACCGGATATCGCTATCTTTGGTGAAAAGGACTGGCAGCAACTGGCCATAATCCGCCGCATGGTGGCTGACCTGCAGATGCCGATTGATATCATCGGCTCTGAAACCCTGCGCGAGAGCAATGGACTGGCTCTGAGCAGTCGCAACCGCTACCTCTCCGATAGCGAGCGTGCACAGGCAGTATCGCTGTCACAGGCTCTGATCGCCATGCAAAGACTGGCTGAGAATGGCGAAAGTGATGTTGAAACACTGAAACAAGAGGCCAACACGCTCCTCGCTGCTGCAGGTATTACCACTGAATACATGGATATTCGTGGTGCCACCTCGCTGAAAAACAGACGAATACTAAATAATCAACCGGCGCGTGTGTTTATTGCTGCCAAAGTTGGCAAGACACGCCTGATCGACAACATGCCGTTGGAGTTAATATTATGAAACTGACTATGCTGAAATCCAAGATTCACCGGGTAAACGTGACACATGCCGAACTCGATTATGAAGGTTCATGCGCCATCGACCTGAATCTGATGGATAAGGCGAATATACTCCCCTTTGAACAGCTGCATATCTACAACGTGAACAATGGTGAACGTTTCACCACCTATGCCATCACCGCAGAACGTGGTTCAGGCACTATCGGTGTCAACGGTGCTGCAGCACATAAGGCCAGTCCCGGTGATCTATTGATCATCTGCACCTATGCTGACTTGGAAGCTGTAGAAGCCGAACAGTTCAATCCTGCACTGGTCTATGTAGACAGCGATAATGCCATCACCCATACCAGCCACGGGCATCTGGCTGCGGCTTAATGCGCTATGCTGTCAGTAACTTCAAGGTGGGGCTGGATGAATGCGAAAGCGAAGTTGCAACGCGGCTGATCAAACAACTGGGCATCAGCAAGGAGCAACTACGCTCCAGCGTTTGTGCCCGGCGTGCCATTGATGCACGCAAAAAAACGCATATCCATTTCGTCTGTACCTATGAAGTGGAACTGGCCATCAAACTGGAACCGGTTCCTGCTCAGGTGCGTGCTATAAACTGCTCATCACTAGAGTCTGTCACGCCTGATATCTTCAAACAGAAAAGCTTCGCCAACGCGCATGTGATTATCATTGGTGCAGGCCCTGCTGGTCTCTTTGCTGCGCTCTCGCTGGCTGAGTCAGGTTTCAGGGTGACACTGCTGGAACGCGGCAAACCTGTAGAGACGCGCATGCGTGATATCGGACGCCTTCGCTCGCGTGGTGAACTGGATCCCGAGAGTAATATCTGTTTCGGCGAAGGCGGTGCCGGCACCTACACCGACGGCAAGCTATACACTCGCATCAAACACCCCTTCCTGCGCTGGGTGCTGCACAGTTTCGTCCGTTTCGGTGCAAGAGCGGATATCCTTGTCGATGCGCATCCGCATCTGGGAACCGATAAACTCGTACGTATCGTACGCAATATGCGCAATCACCTGATTGATCTCGGTGTGGATTACCGCTTTGAAACCCGCGTTGATGATCTGCTGATCAGAGATGGAAAGACCCGTGGCGTACGCATTGCCAGTGGCGAAGAGATTGCCGCCGATCATATTGTCCTTGCCACCGGCCACTCTGCCCGCGACACCTTCAAACGCCTGGATGAACTGGGTATTGCTATGGAAGCCAAAGGTTTTGCTGTTGGCGTGCGAGCTGAGCATCCGCAACAACTGATCAATGAGATTCAGTTTGGTGCGACCGCAGGCCATGAAAAACTGAGTGCGGCTGAATACTCACTCACCCATCAGGTACGTGATAAATATCTCGGTAAACGCGGCGTTTACAGCTTCTGCATGTGTCCGGGCGGCCTGATTCTGCCATCACCAACTGAAGCCGGCGGCATGGCCGTTAACGGCATGAGCAATGCCAAACGCGGCGGTAACTGGGCAAACTCCGGTATTGTGGTTCAGGTCACGCCTGATGATATCAGCCGCCACGGCATCAAATCTTCTCCTCTGATGGGCATCGACTTTCAACGTCAGCTTGAAGTCGCCACGTTCAAGGCTGCGGGTGAGAAGTACGCAGCCCCCACCATGCGACTGACCGATTTCGTCAACAAAAAGGCGACAGGTACGCTTGCCCCTACCCGCTTCAAACCCGAAGCCATCCCCACCGACCTCTGGCATCTACTGCCGCACTGGGTCGCCAATCCGCTGGCAGAAGGGCTACAGGGTTTTAATCGCAAGATGCGCGGTTTTGTTAGCGATGAAGCCAACCTGCTTGCCAGTGAAACACGCACCAGCTCGCCGGTCCGCATCGAACGGGGCAAAGATATGCAGAGTATCAGTGTAGAAGGCCTCTACCCTGTCGGTGAAGGTGCAGGGTACGCCGGAGGCATCGTCAGTGCAGCCGTGGATGGTCTGAAAGCTGCTGAAGCGATTATTGGCAGTGAGAAGCGTGATTGATGCAGATGAAGTTTAAACGCAGCAAACAACTACTATTGACTGTGATTGGCCTGCTACTGATCGGAAGCTGCAATCACGACACTCCTCAACGTAACAACTCAACCGGAAGCCACAGCCTCAAAGTCACAGCCAGTGCCTACAATTCACTGCGGGGACAAACTCAGGGGAACCCTTCCATTGGTGCCTGGGGTGATCATCTCAAACCCGGTATGAAGGTAATCGCAGTCTCCCGCGACCTGATCCGCATGGGGCTGAAACACAATACCCGGGTGAAAATAAAAGGCCTCTCCGGAACCTATCTGGTCAAAGATAAAATGAACAAACGCTGGAGTCGCAAGATTGATATCTACATGGGCCGTGATATCAAAGCCGCCCGCCAATGGGGCAAACGCAAAGTAACCATCAGCTGGTAAACCGTTTCCCCTCGCCCCTCTTGGGTTACATTAACATCTCCATAACACTTCGATCAAGACTCTCTTCATTCGGCAGCACTACTTTTGCATGCAACAATATCAAGAGCTCTATTCTCAGTAAAATCGGGTTTGGAGTGCTGCGACAAAGTGCCATATCGAAACAGTGGTATCACACAGGCATGCTTCACTTCCCTGAGAATCAGATATGACTACGACTATTAAGGAGTTTCTACATGAAAAAGACTTTGATTATCGCAGCCGCTGCAACCATGATGGTAAGCGGTATCGCTGTAACTGAGGCTGTCGCTGGCCCCGAAGCCAAGTGTAAAGCATGCCATACCTTCGATAAGGGCGGAAAAAACAAGATGGGCCCAAACCTGTTTGGCATTATGGGCAAAAAAGCCGGTTCTGTTGAAGGCTACAAGTACGGTTCATACCTGAAGAGTGCCGACTTCAAATGGAACGATAAAAACATGAAAGCATGGATCAAAGACTCCAAAGGTGTAGCCAAGGCTGCAGGTAGCAAAACCAAGATGTCATCGCAGAAAGTACATGGCGAAAAAGCCGATGCAGTCGTCGCCTTCCTGAAAAACCTGAAGTAGACACAGTATCAAACATTAATATCCATTCATTCACATTTAACTGTGAATTCACACGGGATCACTAATGTTTGACTTGTCCGGGGCGGACACCCTCCCTCCCCAAGTTCCTCCGGACATGATTTATAAAGGGCTCCGACATCGTCGGGGCCCTTTTTCTTTTTTGCCCGATTAAAAGAGCTATCTCCCCTTGCTCTCCCTGAGGTTCGCTGCAACGCTTGGCTGATGAGTGATACAGGCTTCCCCTGTTGCGCAAACAGTGCTGCAAAAATTCTGATCCTCGGCTCCATGCCGAGTGTGAAATCGCTGGCAAAGGCAGAGTATTACGGGCATCCACGGAATGGGTTCTGGCCGATTATGGGCCAGCTCTTCGGCTTTGATCCTGCACTGGCTTACAAAAACCGATTGGCATTGCTGCGTGAGCATCGTGTAGCACTCTGGGATGTAGCCCATCAATGTATAAGAGCGGGCAGTCTGGATAGTGCAATTCAAATTGATTCCGTAGTCGCCAATAACTTTGAGAACTTTTTCAGTACACATCCGGATGTTCAAACCGTGTTCTTTAACGGACGCAAGGCAGAAGAGCTTTATCAAAGGCTGGTAACCCCCGCATTATCAGCAGAGTTCCAACAGATCGAACAGCATCTGCTCCCCTCAACCAGCCCCGCCAATGCAGCCATGAATCGCATGCAAAAACTTGAAGCCTGGAAAAAAATCCGTGCGCCCCTTGAAAACAGTTAAGCCCGCCCCTATCTATTCATTTCACAATAATTTTCAGTGCAATAACAGCACGATATGCCTTCCCTCTGCGTACCTCTGCGTACCCTGTGGTGAAAGCTTTTGATATTCATTCATTTTGAGGAGTACACATGACTGCAACAAAAGAAACACGCGCCTTTCAAACCGAGGTAAAACAGCTGCTGGATTTGATGATCCACTCGCTCTACTCCAACAAGGAAATCTTCCTGCGCGAACTGATCTCCAATGCATCGGACGCTGCTGACAAACTGCGTTTTGAAGCAACCACCGATGATGCGCTCTTTGAAGGTGATTCCGACCTGAATGTATTCATAGCCGTCGATAAAGAGAATCGCACCATCACCATCCGTGATAACGGCATCGGCATGAGCCGTGACGAAGTGATCTCCAATATCGGAACGATCGCACGCTCCGGAACCAAAGAGTTCTTCGGTCAGTTGACCGGTGATCAGGAGCAGGATGCGCATCTGATCGGCCAGTTCGGTGTCGGCTTCTACTCCTCCTTCCTTATTGCAGACCAGGTCACCCTGACCACCCGTCGTGCAGGCCTGGAACATGAACACGGCGTACGCTGGGTATCCAAAGGTGATGGTGAATATGAGCTTGAAACCGTAGCAAAAGAGAGCCGTGGTACCGAGATTATCCTGCACCTGCGTGAAGAAGCAGATGAGTACCTTGATGAGTGGCGTCTGAAGTCCATTATCCACAAATACGCCGATCATATTCCATTCCCGATTCGCATGCTGGGCATACCTGCTGCTGCAGAAGAGGGCGAAGAAGTAAAACCTGCAGAGATCGAAACCGTGAATCAGGCATCAGCACTGTGGACGCGTCCAAAATCAGAGCTGACCGATGAAGAGTACAACAACTTCTACAAACATATCGGCCACGACTTTGAAGAACCGCTGGCACGCCTGCACCAGAAACTGGAAGGCAAATACGAATATTCGTTGCTGCTCTACCTGCCAAAACGCGCCCCCTTCGATCTCTGGCAGGCTGAATCCAAGCATGGTGTAAAACTCTATGTACGCCGCGTATTCATCATGGAAGCCAATGAAGAGTTACTGCCACGCTATCTGCGCTTTGTTCGCGGTGTGATGGACACCAATGACCTGCCGTTGAATGTATCGCGTGAAATCCTTCAAAAGAGCCCTGCTATGGATGCAATGAAGAAGGGAGCGACCAAACGTGTAATAGGCATGCTGGAAGAGATGGCCCGCAATAAAGAGGGCAAAGATTTCACCACATTCTGGTCTGAATTCGGCAACTGCCTGAAAGAGGGCGTGATCGAAGATGACAGCAACCGTGAGAAGATCTCCGCCCTGCTTCGTTTCGCCACCACGGAATCGGATGAACAGAGCGTCTCTCTGGCTGATTATGTCTCCCGTATGCAAGAGGGCCAGGATACGATCTATTTCATCACTGCCGAATCGTTGGCTGCAGCCAAACACAGCCCTCACCTTGAGGTGTTCCGCAAGAAGGGCATCGAAGTCGTACTGCTGCACGACCGCATTGATGAATGGCTGACCAGCCACCTGACCGAGTTCGATGGCAAGAAACTGCAGTCCATTGCCAAGGGCGAACTGGATCTTTCCAATATCGGCGAAAATGCAGACGAAGAGAAGAAAGAGCAGGAAGAGAAAGCCAAGGCCACCGAGCCTGCTGTTGAGAAAATCAAGGATGCCCTGGCCGACAAGGTGAAGGATGTTCGTGTTACCGACCGCCTGACCGAATCCCCTGCATGCCTGGTTTCCGATCAGTTTGATATGAGTTCCAATATGGAACGCATTCTCAAACAGGCAGGTCAGGATCTTCCAAGTACAAAACCGATCCTGGAAATCAATCCGGATCATGAACTGGTGAAACGACTAGTGAAAATGCGTTCAAAGGAGAAAATCAATGATTTCTCCAGCATACTCTTTGATCAGGCTGTGCTTGCGGAAGGCGCCCTTCCGGAAGATCCGGCCGGGTTCGTACGTAAAATCAACGCTCTGCTGACACAGTAACAGATGAGGTGCCCCTCCATCAGGAGGGGCACTTTTTATTACAAACTCCAAAGAACAATCACCCCACTGCATGATGGCATCTATTTTGCTCACCTCACAAAGGATACATATGGGGTTACGATGTTTTTAAAATGGCTGACATGGATGATAACAGGCCTGTTGATCACCGTACCGCTTACAGCGGCACAGGCCAATTCAGACTGGATTGAACATGGCTGGAAACATATACAAGAAAACAACATCGACTCTGCTATAAGCATTTGGCAGCGGGGTGTAAACACGCTGGATAACAAACAGTTATTAGGCTCTCTAGGCAGCTTTGCAAGCCTTCCCAATGCTCTTGCCATGCTCAAACGAGCTGGCCGCAATGAAAAGGCCTTTATCATCCGCCAGCCCCACAGCGGCAACTGGCGCTACAGGCTGTTGACGGCCCAGGCCATAGAAAAGAATATAGAAACCCGACAAATACGAATGGCAGCCTTAAAGGCATCACTGGCTATCAAAGGAAAGCTGCTTGCCAATGAGGCCCTGAAATTCAAAAATTCCGGTACTGGAAATGCCCGACCAAAACAAACTGTCGCAAAAAGGACACCTGCAGCCGTGAATGAAGAACAGCTTATCATGGCGCTGGATCCGGAAACATTCACCATCAACAGCTTTGAGGTGAAAGGTAACAAACGTATATCTACAGATATCATCCTGATGAGCCTGAAGGATTATTACGGCTCTGAAAAAACGGATTCAGATCTCAAGAACATCCGCAGGCAGGTCATTGATACCCATAACTTGTCTCGCATCTATAATATCAAGGTGAAGAAACCCATTCTTATTGCTGAAGACACCGTACTTATCACGATCACTGAATAGTATGATCCAGGCAACCCCATCCCTGATCTCACTCATGACAAGTCCATCTATTTGGCAGCCCAGCAGGTTGAAGTTCAATAACGATTACTCTACCATCAATCGGTTCCTGCAACACATACGTCGCGCCGAAGGTGAAGCATACCTATGCATGCAAACAGTGATCAGTCCAACGTCGGATGCAGAACCTGAATGAGTCGAAACAGCCATCAATATCTCTCTGTGCTTCTGGTCGCCATTATCGGCTACTCTGCCTCATTTTACCTCTTTTCCTTTGCAAAGGAACAGGAGCAGGAACGATTTGAGATCAGCGTTTTCAACAAAGCAAAAGATCATATCAGAGAACTCAAGTCCGAGCTGGAATCCAGCTTCAAAGAGCTGGATGCTCTGGCTGCATTCTATCACTCCTCCTATCATATAGAATGGGGTGAGTTTGCCGACTTCAGCCGCGTATTACTCTCCAACAATGCAAGGATACTCGCATTCGAGTGGGCTCCAAAAGTAAGTGGCGCAAAGCGCGATGAGTTTGAGCAGCACGTGCAAAACGATGGGTTCCCTGGATTCCATATTACTGAAAGGGACGCACAAGGGAACATGATCCGCGCAGGCAGGCACGATGTTCATTTCCCAGTGCAGTATATAGAGCCATTCAATGCCAATGAGAGCGCCCATGGTTATGATCTGGCATCCAACCCTGACCGCATGAAAGGAATCCTGGCAGCACGAGATAGCGGGGAAATATACGCTACAGAACGTGTCATATTAGCGCAGGGGCAACATACAAATCAGATAGCATCACTGGCTTTGAAACCCGTTTATCAAAGAGGAACGGTCAATGACAGTGTCGAGCAAAGACGCAAAAACCTGATCGGTTTTGTACTGGCCCTGTTTATACCTGACCGTATTCTGGATGAGATCCTGGAGCCTACGATACCAAAAGGGCTGGATATCCATATCTTTGATATCTCCGCACCGGCGGACAAACAGTTTCTTGCTTTCCATGCCTCCCGTTTAAGGGACGAGCCTGCCAAGGCCGTTACAAACAGAGAGCAGCTATTGGGAGAGCCTCTTCAGTATCACCAAACCGTACAGGTTGCCGGTAGACAATGGATGCTGATTGCAACACCTGCACCGGCCTTGCTGGCACAATATCAAGACAGGGTGGCCGTACTCTATCTACTGGTCGCACTGCTGTTGGTCACCCTGCTCATGCTTTATATGACCGCATTGATTAAACGATCGGAAAGAGACAAAATAGTTACGCTAGAGATGGAGGCTCAGGTTGTTGAGCGAACGGCAACCATAGCAGCCGCCAATGCCCGATTAGAGCACATGCAGAAGGTGGCTGATGCACTAAGTCACGCTCTGACACCGGACGAAACACTGAATAATGTCATTCAGGCAACACGTGAGATATTTCAATCCGACAGGGCATGGTTGCTCTATCCATGTGACCCGGATGCCACTCACTGGAGAGTGCCTGTCGAATCAACACTTCCCGAATATCCGGGAGCTTTTTCCTTGAACCAGAAGCTGCCTATGACTCCCGAACTCAAGCTACTGATACAGGATGCATTACACACAGCGGGGCCGGTTATCTATTGTCCCATGCCAAAACTCGGGGTTGAGGTCGATCAATTCGCAGTACAATCCATGATGATGATAGTCATCAGACCCAAGTTTGGAAAACCCTGGTTACTCGGTCTGCACCAATGCTCCCATGAACGGCACTGGAGTGATGAAGAACAGAGCCTGCTGCAAAATGTCAGCATACGGATATCGGACAGCCTGAGTTCCCTACATCTGAACCGTGATCTGCAGAAACTTTCCCAGGCTGTGCAACAGGCCGGTGAAGCCGTGATGATTACCGACCCCAATGCCATTATCGAATATGTGAATCCGGCATTTACCGAGATTACAGGTTACCCGCCTGAAGAGGTGCTTGGAAAAACACCATCCATACTAAAAAGCTCGGCTCAGGATCCAGTATTCTATAAGGAGCTGTGGGATGCTATCTCAGCAGGCAAAATATGGCATGGCACACTGATCGACAAGCGAAAGGATGGAAGCTTTTATCCTTCCATGATGTCTGTAGCACCGATTCAAAATGAAAATAACAAGATTACACACTATGTTTCACTGCAGCAGGATATGACCGAGTATAAAAAAATGGAAGGGCAATTCCTGCAGGCGCAGAAGATGGAGGCCATCGGCACACTCGTCGGTGGTATTGCCCATGATTTCAATAATATGCTGGCGGCAATTCAGGGTAATGTTTATCTATCCCGATTAAAGCTGGGGGATATGCCTGAAGTCACTGAAAAACTGGATAACATTGAACTGCTTGGCACACGTGCCGCAGATATGGTCAAACAGTTACTCACCTTTGCGCGGAAGGATCGGGTACGGATGAGTCCTTTTTCGCTCAACTCCTTTATCAAGGAGGCCTACAAGCTGGCCAAAACGGCTGTTCCTGAGAATATCGAACTTGCCTGTGATCCGTGTCAGGAGGATCTGATGATCACTGGCGATGCGACCCAGCTTCAGCAGGCATTGATGAATCTGCTAAACAATGCTCGGGATGCCGTATCCGATGTCAACAGGCCCAAAGTCTCCTGCCAACTCCGTCCCTTTCATGCCAGTGAGGAGTTTAAGCAGACACACCCGGAGATACAGGGCACACAATTTGCCAAGCTGATAATTCGTGATAATGGTAGCGGTATTCCAAAAGATCATTTGAACAAGATCTTTGAACCGTTTTTCACCACCAAGGGTGTCGGTGAAGGTACGGGGCTGGGATTATCTATGGTCTATGGCACCGTGCAATCGCATGGCGGCTATATTGAAGCCGAAAGTGAACAGGGTTCAGGTACGGCCTTTAGCATTTATCTGCCACTACAGGATGGTGAGCAGGAGATAACATCACAAAAAGACAGTGATATCACAACAGGTGCGGGAGAGACTATACTGCTTGTGGATGATGAAGAGAGCGTTCGCAGCACTACCTGCGAGGTCTTGGAAAGCCTGAATTATAAAGTCATCACTGCTTCTGACGGTGAGCAAGCCATGGCACTCTTCATCGCCCATCAAAAAGAGATAGACCTGATCCTTACAGATATCGTCATGCCAAAGCTTGGCGGCATTGATTTGGCCAAGTCCATACGGCTTCTGAATCAGGATGTGCCTATTATCCTTGCAACCGGTTATGATAAAAAACTGGCCATCGCTTCCGCAGATCGGATCGATCACAGTATCATCGTAAACAAACCATTCTCCATAGAGACACTGAGCATCTCTATGCAAAAGATGATAAATCCCGATCTCTCATAATCCAGGCTACACCTTCGAGAGGTAGGCTGGAGCCAAGAGCGCTACCACTCACAAATCAGATAACTGTACAGACGATCAGTGCCCGGGCTCACCGTTGCTCTTGCCGGGCCTGAAATAACTTCTCTCCACTCAAACGCAGTCGCCGGCTGATTTCCCGGCCGATGTTCATCTGGATAATGGTGAACTGTTCCAGGTTATACTCATAAAGCTTAAAAAGTGCTGACTGACCTATTTCAATGATCCGACATGGGCTTAAAGCCTTGATGGAACAGCTGCGGGGATAGAGATCAAGCAGGGCCATTTCGCCAAAACAGTCACCCTGATTCAACCTGTCAATCTCCAGCTCTCCCCCCTGCATGCTTTTCAACACGGCAGCCTGCCCATCCTGAATCACAAACATCGATACGGCATCTTCACCTTCATGAAAAAAATAGTAGCCCGGGGCAACAGATCGAACATCCACAAGCCGCATCAGAAACTCGAGGGCATCATCACTCACACCTCCAAAAACAGGCATAGCATGCAACAGGTCTCGATCATCGCGATGCAATAAATCTTCCTAAGCCGTTACAGATCCAGTGTCAGGGCAGCCGGATACTCAAGTCCCTCCTTGATGGCAACCAGAAAACGAACGGCATCAGCACCGTCTATCAGCCTGTGGTCGTAGGAGAGAGCAAGATACATCATCGGCCGAATAACAATCTGGTCATTTTCCACGACGGCCCGTTTCTGAATATTATGCATGCCCAAAATGCCGCTCTGGGGGGGATTAAGAATCGGAGTGGAAAGCATAGAGCCAAAGATACCGCCATTGGTAATCGAGAATGTTCCACCCTTAAGGTCATCCGGAGAAAGTCCGCCATCGCGGGCTTTGACTGCCAGACCGGCTATACCTTTTTCGATCTGAGCCAGACTCATCAGATGCGCATCGCGCAACACAGGCACCACCAGCCCCTTTTCGCTGCTGACTGCAATACCGACATCAACATAATTATGATAAACCACATCATCACCTTCGATGTAGGCATTGAGTGCAGGATACTGCGCAATAGCTTGTGAAACCGCACGCACAAAGAAGGACATAAAACCCAGTTTCACACCATGTTTCTGTTGAAACTGGCCACCGAATCGCGAACGCAGGTCCATCACATCCTGCAGATTCACCTCATTAAAGGTGGTAAGCATAGCAGCCGTATTCTGTGCACTCTTCAGACGCTCTGCGATACGGCGTCGCAATCTTGTCATCGGCAGCCGCTCTTCAAGGCGCTCGGATGAGAGCAGAGGCTGCGGTTCAGGCGGCTCTTTTGCCCGGGTATCAACCGGAGTGGCGCTGACTGCCACCTCCTCGTTCACGGGCTCCTCTGGCATGGCCGTGGCCAAACCTGATTCAGGCTCAGGTTCAATCAGACTGACCTGAGCTCCCGGCTCAACATATCCGATAACCTCACCAGGTTCGACTATATCATCCACTTTTTTCAACACTCGCTTCAAGACACCGGCATCAAGTGCAGTAATCTCCATGGTGATCTTGTCGCTCTCGATCTCGGCCAGCACATCATCAACCGCCACGTTTTCACCTTCATGTTTTAACCAGGCTATCAGTGTGGCTTCGGTTTCCGATTCCCCCAGGCTTGGTACCTTGATTTCAATATCTGCCATGATCCGTCACTCCCTTAAGAACTTATCTTCAGACAATGCTGCATTCACCAATGATTCCTGCTGCTGTTTGTGCCGCTTGATCGAACCTACCGCAGGGGCGGCTGCAGCTTTCCTGGATAACTGGGACAGAGTCTGTCCATCCTGAAGGCAGCGTTGAATGCATCGTTCGATGCGGAACCATGCCCCCTGATTCTCAGGCTCCTCCTGTACCCAGGTCACATCCTCTGTAGCAGCATAATGCTGCATCTGGAGTTTCAATTCATCATAAGGAAACGGGTAGAGCCTCTCGACCCGCACGATAGCGATATCATGGAGCCCACGTTTGATGCGCTCTGCCAGAAGATCATAATAAACCTTACCGGTGCAGAGCAGCAAACGCCGAATCGAGGCGCGATTCACCATAGCATCCGTTTCACCAATCACCGGCTGAAAACCGCCTGTCGTCAGCTCATCGCGCGTGGAAAAAGAGAGTTTCTGTCTAAGCATACTTTTCGGCGCCATCATAATCAGCGGTTTACGCACCCTGGACATTAACTGCCTGCGCAGCAGATGAAACAGCTGTGCCGGCGTTGTCGGGTAGACCACCTGCATATTCTTCTCGGCACAGAGCTGCAGATATCGCTCCAGCCTTGCCGATGAATGCTCAGCCCCCTGCCCCTCATAGCCATGCGGAAGCCACAGCACCAGGCCCGACATGCGGTTCCACTTGGTTTCACCTGCGGCAATAAACTGGTCAATCACGACCTGCCCTACATTGGCAAAATCACCGTACTGTGCTTCCCAGATGACCAATGCTCTGGGCTCAGCAACCGAATAGCCGTATTCATACCCCATCACCGCCGTCTCGGACAACATGCTGTCCACCACGATAAAATGAGAGAGAGGGCCGTTTTCCACCTGCATCAATGGAACCTGACCTTTACCGGTTTTCTGATCATAAACAACAGCATGGCGATGAAAAAAGGTTCCACGCCCGGAATCCTCACCGGAAACACGTACCCAGCCTCCTTCATGGACAAGCGAGGCATAGGCCATGGTTTCACCACAACCCCAGTCCACGGGCTGCTTGCCATCCATCATCTGGATTCTACCCTCAAATATCTTCTCAACCTTGGCATGTATGGAGAATTCAGCAGGTAGACGGTGTACCTTACGCGACAGCATAGAGAGTGTTTCTGCACTGACCGCAGTATCAGGCTCCTCTGCACCATCCACAACAAAACCTTCCCAACGCCCCTGCAGACTATTCACCGGACTTGGAGCCGGCCGATCTTTAGCCCGCCGCACTGTTTCCAGACAGTCACGATAGGTATTGATCATGTTGTCACAATCCTCGGCAGTTAAAACCCCGTCCTTAATCAAACGCTCACGGTAGAGCTGCTCGACAGTTGGAAGCTCAGCTATGCGCCGATACATGGCAGGCTGGGTGACTTCGGGCGCATCAGCCTCATTATGCCCGTGTCTGCGATAGCAGATCAGATCAATAACAATATCTTCATGGAAGGTGTTTCGATATTCAATCGCAGTCTCCACAGCCAGACAGCAGGCCTCAGGATCATTGCCATTCACATGCAGGATTGGAGCCTGAACAATTTTAGCGATATCGGTACAATAGGTGGTTGAACGCGCATCGAATGGATTTACGGTAAAGCCAATCTGGTTATTGATCACAATATGAATCGTGCCACCAACCCGGAATCCACGCAGTTTGGAGAGCTGCAATGATTCAGCCACCACGCCCTGCCCTGCAAATGCAGCATCACCATGGACCAATACGCTCATCACCTCGGTTTTCGTTGTATCCTTACGACGGCACTGTCGTGCACGCACACTGCCCAGCACTACCGGTGTAATAATCTCCAGATGTGATGGATTAAAACCGAGAGAGAGGTGCACCACTCCACCTGGTGTGCGAACATCGGATGAGAAGCCCATATGATATTTCACATCACCCTGACCCTGCGCACTCTCTTCAAACTGGGTACCTTCAAATTCAGAAAAGATATCCGAGAGCGATTTGCCCATAATATTGGCCAGCACATTCAGACGACCGCGATGCGCCATACCCATAATAATCTCATGTATGCCGTTACTGCCTGCTTTTTGAATCATGGCATCCAGCATCGGGATCAGGCTTTCACCACCCTCCAGAGAGAAACGTTTTTGCCCCACATAACGGGTATGCAGAAAACGTTCCAGCTCCTCCGCATGCATAATGCGGCCAAAAATATGCCTGCGGGTATCGTCATCATAATCGGCTCTGGAACGGATACGTTCCAGGCGTGACTGAATCCAGTGGCGACGGGCTGAGTCGGTAACATGCATAAACTCAGGTCCGACATGACCACAGTAGGTCTGCTCCAGCAATGCTACAATTTCGCCCAAGGGCATCTGTCGCTCACCGGCCAGGTCACCGGTTGGAAACAGTTTATCCAGATCAACGTCCGAAAGGCCGTAATAGGCGAGATCAAGCTCAGGACTGGCTGGCCTTGGATTCAGGCGTAGCGGATCAAGCTCAGCATGCAGATGCCCGTGCATACGATATGCCTGAATCAGATAAATTGCCCTCGACGGGTATTCAACATCGCCCTCATCAGACAGTTCAGGGCTATCGTCAACGGATTGATTTGCGGATAATAAACGCGGTCGCATCTTTTCAAGCATAGCCTGATGATTAGACTGAGAAGACAGAAGCTCATCACCCTGCTGTGAGAAGTATTCCGACCACTTGGCCGGCAGTGATTCCGGTGAACGGTGATATTGCTGTTGCAGTTGCTCAAGATAGCTGCTGCCGGCACTTAACAGCTCATCCTGATCAGATGTATCAGATAGCTTGGACTGACTCACGTGACCTCCGCTTGATACTCCCATTTATAAACCGATTATAACTGATTAGCCAGCATTACAAACGCCTGCCCTCTTACCCGAAATCCCGGACTCAATATCTCAGGCGATACCAGAGCAGTCCCAGATACTCATGCAGACCATCGCATGAATCTGCCAGCACATTCCAGCGCGGCAGATAACTTCGCAGATCATAGGGCTCCTCTTCAACGATATAATAACAGGGGGCCGGAATCACCTTCAGAGCCTGAGCCTCAAAAGCCCAGACTGCACGTGGCATATGCCATGCTGTAGTCACAAGAACTGCCGTTTGAAAACCATGTTGCTGTAAAATCCCCTTAACTTGGGCAACGTTCTCCCAGGTGTTTTTTGCCATTGATTCAACAATAATTGACGACTCAGGAACTCCAAACTCGATCAACCAACGCCGCATCACTACCCCTTCCGCCTCCGTCGTCTCCGAAAGCACGGCACCACCGGTTGCAATGACAGTCATGCCTGTCTGACGGGCAAGCCTGGCTGCATAAAGTGTACGCATCATCGCATGGTTAGACAGGCTATCGACACCACCATATTCCGGAGCCTTCTCATACAACCCTCCGCCAAGCAGCACGATAGCACTATAATCAGATTGCTGAGCCGAGGCGTCGAACAGGGGGTGGCTCTGCTCCAGAGGTGAAAGAATGGTGTCGCGGACAGGTTCAGTCGCAAGTAACCAGAATGAAGCAAGAGACAGAAAGATGAGCCCCTTACCCCAGTAGCGTTTGTGAAATAGCAGGCCAAACAACCCCAGAAGGATCAAACCGCCAGGTGGCAGGAGTAGTTGTGACAATGATTTGAATAATAATAAGCTCATAATCCTGGCAGCGTGCCTCCCGAACCTAGATCAGCCGCAATAAGCCTTTCATCACCATATCTGTATGGCTGACAATACCGATCACCCGGCCTTCTTCAACAACAGGAGCACGAGACAGACCAAGACGCCCTAGCAATACGCTGGCATAGCGGATATCCATCTCCGGATGGATCGTAACAGCAGGCTTGGTCATCACTTCATAAATACTGACCCGGTCAGGGGAGCGATTTGCCGCCAGCACATGGCGTGCAATGTCCGAAATCACCACGATACCGTATTCGTCATGTTCATGCCTTTTATCCACAATCACACACTTGGTTTCCACATAGCGCATCACTTCCAGTGCCTGACGTACGGTGGCCACACCTTCGACCATATCGTATTTCTCTTTCATCACATCCCGAACTGGAATGAACTTCTTTTTCTCACTCATAGTTCATCCTCCACTTCATTCATCAGACACATAATCTGCCCCCCCAGGCCGATGGCATCTTCCACATCCAGCTGGAAAGCCACACCACAGCCCGGGTGTTTTTCAAAGCCCGCCTCCTCGGCAATGCGTTCAAGAATCTTGCGGCTCAAATGCTCTTCCACCAGAAACATCACCATGTCCCGTTGTGTCTCCAGCGTCAGTCCAAAAAAGGTTTTTTGCGGATTAAGCCCCTCTCCACGAGCATCACCTACTATCGTTGCCCCTGTAGCCCCGGCTTCTCGTGCTGCCTTCATGATAGGCTCTGTCTTTGTATCATCCACCAGTGCGATCAACAATTTAAAGCGCATATGTCCTCCCTCTTTGTGATTCGGATCATCCGTGATCCTCACCCTGCGGGCGAGCTAAAGCTCGTCCAATTCCTCTGTCCTGGGGAATTGTGATTCGGATCATCCATGACCCTCACCCTGCGGGCGAGCTAAAGCTCGTCCAATTCCTCTGTCCTGGGGAATTGTGATCCGGGCCATCCATGGCCCTCCCCCGTCAGGTGTGCCCGTGGCACGTCCATCTGCGTCATGAATCCGCTCTCCTGCCCGATTGTGCCTGCCGTTTTTCCAACCACACGATGAGCTGAGCATAGCCCATCACACTCATAATCGGAAAAACACTGGCAAATGCAATCAAACCGAAACCATCTATCATCGGACTACGACCCGGTATCGTTGCCGCAAGTCCAAGTCCCAGAGCAGCAAGCAGCGGTACCGTTACCGTTGATGTTGTCACGCCACCGGAATCATAAGCAAGCGGAATAATCATCGTTGGTGCCCTGAAAGTCTGAACAATGACGATGATGTAAGCCACGACAATATAGAGCCACAGGTCAGTACCTGTTACGATACGATAACAACCGATGGAAACACCGATGGCCACACCCAGCGATACCGCCAAACGCAACCCCAAGGCAGACACGGCTCCGCCTGACACCTGCTCAGCCTTCATACCCACCGCAATCAATGAAGGCTCTGCCAGAGTTGTGGCAAGACCTATGGCAAAAGCAAAAGCGTAAACCCAAAGATAATCATCCCACCTGACGGCCTGAACCACTGTGATGCCCTGTGCATACAGCTCCTGGTATACAAACGCCGGGTTCGTCAATTGTGACGCCATCAGTTCACCGAGAGGAAAAATCGCCTCCTGCAAGCCCATCAGGAACAGTGCCAGTCCCAAAAGAACATAGATAAATCCGCGCATCACACGCCATGGATTGGCAATCTTCTGGCGTAATACCAGCAACTGAAAACCTATCAAAACGACAGCAATCGGAATCACATCATGTATCGTTGTAAAGATGGTATCGATAAAGAGCTGTAGCATACTCATACCGTCAGCATGCCGTAAGCCATGACAAAGATCATCGGAACCAGAGAGGCAAAGGCAATCAGGCCGAATCCATCCAGCATCGGATTGCGCCCCTTGATGGAGGTTGCAAGACCTACACCAAGAGCTGTTACCAGGGGCACGGTAATGGTTGAGGTTGTTACACCGCCTGAATCATAAGCGATGCCGATAATTTCATGAGGAGCAAAATAGGTCATCATCACAACGATCAAATAACCACCGATAATAAAAAAATGCAGTGGCCAACCAACAAGTATGCGCAAAACACCCAGGACTATGGCTGTGCCTACCGATAACGCCACAGTCATACGCAGGCCAAAAGCATAATCGTTCATCGCCTGTTCACTCGCCTCTATCACCCCGCCCTGGGCAGCAATCTCGGATGCTTTTCCGGCCACAGCGATAAGTGCCGGCTCTGCCACGGTTGTACCAAAACCAAGCAAAAAGGCGAACAATAACAACCAGAACACATTGCCTTTTTTGGCAAATGCGTGTGCCATCGATTCCCCCATCGGGAATAATCCAATTTCAAGCCCGCGCACAAACAGTGCCAGGCCAAAAAGTACAAATAGCAGTCCTGAAAGCATCTCGCCCAGATTGGGAATCGGTTGCTTGAGTACAAATAACTGAAAAAAAACAATGACCAGTATAATCGGTGTAAGGTCGCGCAAAGCCTCCAGCAGAGGACGGGACACTTTTAACAAAGCAGACAAACTCATTACCTAAGCTTGCTCCTGAAGAGTAACATGAATGCTCCCGGGATTTGTGTATACGAATTCCGAATCAGGTTTAAAAACGGTTTTCAATAGTTTATAGCAGCAACAAAAAAGCTGCAATACGCGATCCTTGAACTTCATCCTCGCCAGAAACTCTAATGCAAAGAGCTTCCCCTATCTGCTCCCATGGCACTCTCACCTTGCGATAAAGGAGAGCAAAACCAGATTCATCATCAGAATACCGAAACGCAGATACAGCGCCCCTGGTCTAGCCGGTGAAACAGAAGAGCCCTCTCTTTTGGAATGATCTTCATCTTAAAACAGCTCTACACCACCCTCATCCATACTTTCCTGTGAGACAGGGTTAAGTTCTTCAAGGCGCAGACTGCTACGATATGCAACCATCTCTTCCCGCAGGCGCCCCAGCTCAACCACATACTCATCCAACGTTGATTCACTTTTGCCATGCAATTCGGCAATACCGCTTGCGACACGGGAGATAAACCCATTCATACGTTCAAGATACAGATCGGTATGACCCAGACTCTGGCTTACAATATCTTCAAATTGCAGTGCTCTGATCGCACTTCCCAAATGCTGTCTGAGCCCTGCATTGACATCATTCGCATGGTTTTGGCAATCAGAAATCATGCCGTTGGTCTTATTCAGGTGGGTCAGGATTTTTTCTACCTGAACCTTGGAGGCATACACCTTTCCCATATCTCTGGAGGCCAGTTTCCCCACCAGTAATCGAGTCTGAATACAGGAGTCACTCATCTTGCCACGTTTTTCCTTAATACCATGGTTCAATTCCGCTGCAACTGAAGAGAGCTTGAGAATCTTTTCAAAGTCCGGCGATTCACTACCTGCCTCGCCATGAATTGCGTTCAGCAGATCCGAGATCGTATTTTCATCGGCAACCACTGAATTCACCTTCTCTACGGTGTCAGTCATCCGGTTGACCGCACTCAGGCTTTTGCGGCTATCCTGAACGAGGGTATTAAGTAATTCTGTCAGCACCTTCTCCACATCTGCTACATGCTGGAAGATATTTTGCGGCTTACCCGGTGTTCCAGGCACCTCGACTATGCCCGACATCATCGAAGAAAAAAGTTTCATCTGCTGCGATGAATGATGATCAATACTAGCAAACGAGTCGTGCAAAGAGGCAATGGCATCGCTTAAAAGACTCTTGATCTGATGAACCTGATCCTTAATCGAACCAATCTCGCTTTCCATGCCATGCGAAACTTCATTTAGCAGCATTTCCAGTTCATCCTGCAATTGTAACTCCTGACTCATAACCGTCCTCCATGACCTAGTAATGAAGCCAATGTTCTGGCCACATCGTTTAACGGCACCAACTCTTGTACAGCTCCAGCTTTAAAGGCAGCCCCAGGCATTCCCCAAACCACACTGCTATCCTGATCCTGACCTATCGTTCTTGCCCCCGCCTCGCGCATCGCCTCTAACCCTTTGGCCCCATCTACACCCATTCCGGTGAGTATCACACCAACGGCATTGCCAGCTACGGTACTGGCCATAGAATTAAACATCACATCGACAGAGGGCTTAAACCTGTTAACTGCAGGACCGTCATCCAGATGACAGATATACCTGGCACCACTGCGTTTGATCATCAGATGTTTACCTCCAGGTGCGATATAGACACAACCGGGCAAAATTTGTTCACCCTCCTTTGCCTCACTGACCTGAAGAGGTGAGATATTGTTGCAGCTGGATGCAAAAGATGTGCTGAACGCGGGTGGTATATGCTGGCTGATCACTATCGCTGGAAAATTGGCTGGCAGCTGACTTAATACATGTTTAATCGCTTCGGTGCCACCTGTAGAAGCACCAATTGCCACCAGTTTGTCCGTGGTTTTAAAATGCATCATCTCTGCCGAACTAACCATGCCCTCCTTGATGGAGGGCGAACTCGCCAATGATGCCCTCACGGCCTTTACACGAGCCATGGATGCAACTTTCACCTTCTCAATAATCTCTTCGCTATAATCGGCCAGTCGATAAGTTCCACCCAGTTTGGGCTTGCTGATGTAATCAATTGCACCAAGCTCCATCGCTCTGAGTGTCACATCTGCACCTTTTTCTGTAAGCGTGGAAACCATCACCACCGGCATGGGTCTTAAGCGCATCAAATTGGCAAGAAATGTCAGTCCGTCCATCTTCGGCATTTCAACATCAAGCGTTAACACATCCGGATTGGTCGCTTTGATCTTGTCACGGGCAATCAACGGATCTGCAGCAGTACCCACCACTTCAATCTCCGGGTCTCCGGACAAAATCTCTGTTAGCAGTTTTCTTACCAAAGCAGAATCATCGACAATAAGTACTTTAATTTTTTTCATATTCACTCACTGATCAAACAACTCGACATCACCGGATACCTTATCAACGTCAAGATCGTGCTGATAATCCTTTTCACGGTGAAAAATCGTATGGTTATGCAGGGTATTGATGCGTTTCATCATCACTCTCCCTGTTTTCGGAAAGTAATAAACCTTCCTGGGATGAGTACCTCCCAGGTCTTCTGCAGCGATTTTAATCCCCTCATCTTTAAGAAAGCGCCTGATAAAACGGACATTCATAGACCCTACATCCGAGCTGCTCCCGTTGACCATGGCACCGCCAAAAATCTTGACCTCGAAGTTTTCCTTTTTACCACCATGACTGATAATATCGCTAAGCAGATGTTCCATGGCGTAGTCGCCATAACGGGTAACCACATCCACTGCACTTCCTCCCCAGGTTGGAGAGTCTTCGTGACTAACAGGTAGCATAAAGTGATTCATGCCGCCGATACTGAACTCACGGTCTCGTACACAGGCCGCAACACATGAACCCAGTACCGTTACAATACATTCATCAGATGTAGTCATGTAATATTCGCCGGGCAGAAGCTTGGCTGTATGACACTGGTTCAGCCTGTCGAAATAGACATTGATATGCTCAAACTTCGCATAACGTGCGCTAAGGCTAGAGCTTCTCATAGATGGTCTTCCCTACGAGTTTTGCCCTTTTGGTAACACCGAACAGCGTCTCGGAATGGCCTACAAACAGTACCCCATGGTCATGTATAAGATCAAAATACCGCTCAATCAGTGCACTTTTTGTCTCATCATCAAAATAGATAATTACATTTCGGCAAAAGATGATATCCAGAGGCCCTTTCATCGGCCAATCATGCATCAGGTTCAACTGCTTGAAGCTAATCATATCCCTGAGTTGCGGCTTCACACGAACCATGCCCGCATTGGCACCGGAGCCCTTATTAAACCACCGCTTCAACCGCTGATCCGAGATGCCGGCCAGTCTGGATTCATGGTACGCACCATTTGAACCGTGCTGCACCATATTGCTATCCATGTCGGTTGCCAGAATCTTCACATCCCAGTCGGATGGGACTGTCTCGGCAACAACCATGGCTATGGAGTACGGCTCCTCTCCACTGGAGCAGCCGGCTGACCAGATCCTTATCTTCCGGGACTCCCGATTAAACCGCATCAGCGCAGGCAGCAGTGTAGACTTCAGATAATCGAAATGGTGCTCCTCTCTGAAGAATGCAGTCAGATTAGTGGTCATGGCATTAATAAAATGCCCTACCTCTTCTCCTTCCGGCTCACTCTGCAACAGACGCGCGTAAGCCTTGAATGATGTAAGGCTCTGTGCCCTTAACCTGCGGGTCAAACGACCATAGAGCATATCTTCCTTACCATCATGTAACTTGATACCCCCCAGCTCCTTGAGCAATTGGCGCAGACGGTTGAAATCATGCGTTGAGAAATCAAATTCACGTCGCTTCTCAACTACAATTTCAAACTGATCTGCAGCAGCCATCACTAGAGCCCCATACCTTCAGCAAGGCCCAATTGGCCTGAAACTGTCAATAACTCTTCCGATTTGGCGACCCATATCACTGCCATACCTTTCTTGCCTGCCTCCTGTACAAATGCATAAAGAAGCTGCACCCCTGCTGTATCAACCTGTTTCAAGGCCGCGGCATCGATTTTCACCACCAAGCCGCCAGCCAGCGCCTCAGCCAGTTGCGCGCAACATGCCTCAACCTGTGCTATACCCAACTCCTCCGGCAGACAAACCACCCCTGTTTCAGCTTCCTCAGCATCAGCAATCTCTTCCATCATCGCTTCAGCATTGATAACGACATCCTGTTCCTGATCTTCCAGCATCGTTTTGGGGGCTATCTCATTCATGGAACCGACCTTCCACAACAGATTGACTGAGTGAAGCAGGGATGAGCATTAGAACTCTTCCCATTCATCATCATTGCCGGTCGGTGCAGGCTTCCTGGCAGGTTTTGCTGCAGATGCTCCTGCCTCTCTCTTCGCCGCTACTGTTTTTTTCTTCACCCGCCTGCTCTCTCTGGGAGTGATGCCTTTCTCATCCTGATTGTCACCCAGATCAAATGTGCCTACCAGTGCCAGCATATCATCAGACTGCTGATTCAGTGTCTGGCTTCCGGCAGCGGTCTCTTCTACCAGTGCCGCATTCTGTTGGGTTACATTATCCATCTGAGCAATTGCCTGATTAATCTGATCTATACCCGATGCCTGCTCCTGACCTGCAGCAGCGATTTCGGCGATAATATCGCTCACCTTCTGTACAGACTGAACGATAGTACCCAGTGCTTCACCGGATTTATCCACCAGTCTGGATCCGTCATTCACCGTCTCTACGCTCTCGTTGATCAACTCCTTGATCTCCTTGGCAGCTCCCGCACTACGCTGCGCAAGTGCCCTTACTTCACCGGCCACCACAGCAAACCCGCGCCCCTGCTCACCTGCCCGTGCAGCTTCAACTGCCGCATTGAGTGCCAGCAGGTTGGTCTGAAAAGCAATCTCATCAATCACACTGATAATATCGGATATTTTCTTGCTGCTGCTGGTGATACCAACCATCGCCTCAACAGCCTGGCTGGCTACCTGACCACCATCTTCTGCCTGCTTGCGTGCATCCACAGCCAACTGGTTGGCCTGACGAGCATTGTCTGCATTCTGTTGCACCGTACTGGTGATCTCTTCAATACTCGATGCTGTCTCTTCAAGAGCGGCTGCCTGCTCCTGAGTTCTGTCATTCAACGTGGCATTACTACTGGCAATTTCTGCAGAGCCACCAGACACATCGGATGCCGTCGCACGCACCTGACCAATCAGGTCTCTGAGTTTTGCTACCGTTTCATTGGTATTTTCCTTCAGCTCCTTGAAAGCACCTTCATACTCACTATCGATCTGCTCAGTCAACATCCCTTCAGCCACAGCCGATAACACACGCGATGTATCGCTGATCACCCGCTCATTCACATCTACCAGTTCATTAATCCCTATGCTCAAGCCCTCAAAGAAACCGCTCTTGCCAACAGTATCAAGACGCTCAGAGAGGTTGCCTGCTTTAGCCGCAGTAACGATCTGCTCAACTTCCATCTCCACGCGCGCCTCAGCCGTCCGATCAATCCACTCCACTACCGTTGCGATACGTTTACCGGCTTCATCGACCACCGGATTGGCAATCACATTCATGATGCGTCCACCGATATTCATATCCTTGGAGCGATAAACACCGGTAAGGCTATCCAGTAGACGGCGCTGATGTGACGGATCCTTGTGGAACACATCAATACAAGTACCAAGCAACTCATTGGCTTTAAAGTGTGGCAGATCTTTACGGAAATCCTCTTCCGCATCCTGCATCAGCTCATGCGCCTTGTTATTGATATAGAAGATGTTGTAGTCAGAATCTGCAATCATCACGCTACCGCTCACCTGATCGAGTGCAGTCTTGATGCGCAACATACTGGTCGCTTGCTGGCGGGTATCACTCACCATATAACCCTGTCTGATCTGCAGGGTTTTCAGGCCACGCAACACATCACCAACCTCATCACCACGGTGAATATCGATCTCACCCTTGAAGTTGCCTTCGGCAATCTCACCCAGGCTCTTGACGATATCTTTTACCGGTCGCAACACATTGCGGCGCAGATTCAACAAGTTAATGACAAACAGCAGAACAAAAATAGTTGCAAATACAGAGAGTACCTCAATATCTGCACCCTCGATTTCCCCTACAAGATCATGCAGGAATACTCCACCGACTCCCATCACCAGCAAAACAAGCCCCATCTGCACATAAAACTTTTGCAGCATGCTCATCTTCTTCAAAGCTGCTGGAATGCGTCCAAAACCGCTCGGTTCAAGCGACGCTTCTCCTGCATTAACCTTGCGATAGAGGTCAGTTGCAAAGGAGACCTCCTCTCGTGATGGTTTATAGCGCACCGACATATAACCGGTTACCTGGCCGTTTTCCGTAACCGGGGTGGCATTGGCCGTCACCCAATAATAATCACCATTTTTACAACGATTTTTCACATACCCAATCCACGGTATATTCGCCTTGAGTGAATCCCAGAGATCCTTGAATGCAGCAGAAGGCATATCCGGATGTCGTACCATATTATGCGGTTGGCCAATCAGCTCATCTTCTGTAAACCCACTCATCTGGATAAAATCGGGATTCACACTCGTCAATTTACCCTTCAAATCCGTACAGGAGACGATAATCTCATCTTCTTTCATTTCCACTTCATTATTTGTTACCGGAAGATTCCTTTTCATGTACCTCTCCTATACTGCAAAACTGTATTGAAACTTAACTGTCATCATGAAAGGGCTACTCAGCCAATGCCGGCTCTGCTTTTTCACCGAGTATCCCCTCATGAACCAGACGCCCGATATCAAGCAAAATAACCATCTTGTCATCGATCGTGGCCAGATCCTTGACGAAATCGATGGTAGCCGAGCCCTCCATATCCGGTGGTGGCCGAAGCTCCGACTGACCCAGGGTATAAACCTCTGAAACCGCATCGGTAACAATACCCATTACCCGCTCTTTGCCTGCTTTTGATTCCAGCTTGAGAATGATGACCACGGTAGTCGGTCCGGGCTGCACCACTTCAAGACCAAAACGGTCACGCAGATCAACAATCGGTATGACAATACCGCGAAGATTGATCACTCCACGCACATAGGATGGTGTATTCGGAATAGGAGTAACATTCTCCCACCCCCTGAGTTCCTGAACCTTGAGGATATCAACGCCATACTCTTCACCGGCCAGCATAAATGTTAAAAACTGTGACTCACTCTCTTGGCTTGCTGCTGTTTGCATCACTATCTCTCCTGCCCTGTCTGCGAATGTTCCAGAGCTTTCGCGCTGCCTATTTCCCGCCCCACATTGGAAAGTTCCACCAGTCCGGCGATGTCCAGAATCATAGAAACGGTACCGTCTCCGAGTATCGTGGCCCCGGATATACCTTTGATACGCTTGTAGTTGGTCTCCAGACTCTTGATGACCACCTGCTGCTGTCCTAACAGATCATCAACCAGCAGACCGACATGTTTTTCGCCCCACTCAACCACAACCAACAGTGCATTTTCGAGGTTGTCCAGATGCTCACCGACATTGAAAAGATCAGAGAATCGCATAATCGGGATATATTCATCGCGCAAGCGATAAAGCTCCGCATTGGCCCCGACACCACTGATAAAGTCAGGGGACATCTGCAGTGATTCAACAATGGCATTAAGAGGAAGAATGAATGTATGATCACCCACACGCATCAACTGTCCGTCAAGAACCGCCAGTGTTAAAGGGAGCCTGATCGTAAAGGTGGAGCCTTCACCAAGGGTCGAACGGATATCGATGCTGCCACCAAGGCTTTCAATATTTTTTCGGACCACATCCAGCCCCACGCCGCGCCCTGAGAGATCGCTGACTACTTCAGCGGTTGAAAAACCGGGCTCAAGCAACAGACGAAATGCCTGCTCATCAGTCAACAGGTCGGACTCTTTGATCAGCCCCCGCTCTACTGCTTTGGATACAATTTTATCGCGATCAAGTCCCCGACCATCGTCAGAAATTTCCACCACGATCGAACTGCCCTGATGAAAGGCGCTCAGACACACCACACCCTCAACAGATTTGCCGGCTTCAATGCGCTCTTCAGGTGGTTCCAGCCCATGATCCATGGAGTTTCGGACCAGGTGGACCAGCGGATCGTTGATCTTCTCCATCACCATTTTATCCATCTCGGTCTCTTCACCTTTGGTTTCAAGGCGAATCTGTTTACTCAGCTTCTCACTGACATCATGAACCATGCGCGGGAAGCGATTGAATGCAAAACTGATAGGCTGCATACGGATGCTCATCACCCCCTCCTGCAATTCACGGGAATTGCGCTCCAACTGCTCCAGTCCCTCCCGAAGTCGTTCGAGTCCATCCAGATTCAGATCCTCACCAAGTTGACTTAGCATGGATTGGGTGATGACCAGTTCACCCACCATATCGATAATTTCATCAATGCGTTCGGTACTGACACGAATCGTTGCTGATGGTGCTTTTGCCTTGTTAGCCTCACCTCTGCGACTGCCTTGCCTTCGATCTACCGATTTATCGGCCGATCGCCTGTCATCAGTTCGGCGATCTTCAGACCTTCGATCATCGGCTCTTCGTTCTACTTTTTTATAGACAGGCTGAATATCAAGATCGCACTCATCTTCAACCCATTCAAAGATTTCACTGATCTGCTCTTTTTCAATAGCAGCATGAAGCTTGATGCTCCAGCTCAAATAGCAGTGACCGGGAGTCATCTCGGTAAAGCCTGGCATAGCGGAAACATCTGCCTCCAGCTCAAGCTCACCCAGCTCTGCCAGTTCCCTGAACAGGAATGAAGGATCATTACCGGTGAGTAATAGATCAGCATGAGGAATAAAACTGATCTCCCAGCCAATCAACTCCTCATCCTGTTTCTCGTTACCTGCTGCTGTAACACTCTCTTCTGCTGCAGCTATGGTAGCGGGTCTCCCATCTGCGCTGTCCCTGATTGATTCGAGTTGGGCCTTTAACTTCAATGCCCGCTCTTCATCCGGCTCCACTTCTTCCTGATACGCTTCCAGCATACCTCGAATAACATCAACAGACTCCAGCAGGATATTTACACTCTTGCCGTCTGCTTCTCGCTCACTATTACGCATCTGATCAAGAAGCTCTTCCATGACATGGGTAAATGATGAAACAAGTACATAGCCAAAAGCTGCACCGCCTCCCTTGATAGAGTGGGCACCACGAAAGATTGTGTTGACGGTCTCCATATCAACTTCGCCTTCCGAGAGTTCAAGCAGGCCGGCTTCCATGGCTTCCAAGTTTTCAAAGCTCTCTTCAAAGAATATGCCTTTGAACTGGTCCAGATCGACAGACATCGGGATTAACGAAGCACGCGCTTGATAGTCATCAGCAGCTTATCCGGATCGAATGGCTTAACCAGCCACCCGGTTGCACCGGCCGCCTTGCCCTGCATTTTTTTATCCTGGCCTGCCTCGGTAGTAAGCAGAAGTATGGGCGTAAATTTAAAGCTTGAGAGTTTCCTCAGCTCGGCAGTCAGTGCAAGGCCGTTCATATTAGGCATATTTACATCAGTAATCACCAGATCAAAGCTGCCACCTTTGGCGACATTCAGGGCTTCATCCCCGTCACAAGCCTGAACCACATCGTGACCTACACTCTCCAGAGTGAAACTCACCATTTTCCTCATGCTTGCCATATCATCAACAATCAGAACCTTTGCCATATCCCCTCCGCCAAGATGCTCTTTGCGTTAGCCCCTATCAGTCTCACTGCGGGCCACTTATGTATAGCCTGCCTTTTTCCATCTTTTCGATATAACAAATCCAATTGATTAATCATCTTCACCGAAGAGATCAATATCATCGGCCTGATTTTCACCGCAGTGAGGACAGTATTCATATTCAGGTGAAATCTGTTTATCGCAGGAAAGGCATCGAGCATTCATATGCACCATTCGCCCCACCCGGACAGAGACAACAGCGGTCACCATCGCAAACATCAAAATGCCGATCAGGATCAAAACACCGCCAAGTACCTTCCCCAGCACCGAGTGGGGAACCACATCCCCGTATCCGACCGTACTCATCGTCACCAGGCTCCACCATAGCCCCTCAAATGCATTGCCAAAGGTCTCCGGCTCCACCAGATAGACCAGATTCCCTACCAGCAACGAGACCAAACCGATCGTGCCAAGTACCGCAGCAAGGAGATTGCATACACCAGAAACAGAGACCAGGAGTGATTTAAGCACGGGAAAAAATGTGGTGACTTTGATCAGGCGCAGCAAACGCAGAAGCCTTACGGCAACCGTCCCCTGTCCACCCATGAGTAACGGAAAAACGGTCAGTAGATCTACCACGCCGTTAAAGCTGCGAATATAGTCCCATCGATGTTTGGCTGCATAGATTCGCAACAGGTATTCGGCCAGGAAAACATAGAGAACCACCTGTTCAAATATAGCGAACTGAATTGCCCATCTGGCACCTACCTCAGGAATCGTCCCCATCATCGTGGTCAGCACCACGCCAACAATAAGGGCAAGAATTGAATAATTGACAGCTTTCCCCAGCGGGGTACGCACCTCAAAAAGAACAACATGCATCTTGGCTCTGAAGGAGGAAGCAAGATCGGCAATATCAGGCTCCGTATGCGCCTTGGCCTGCGCCCTTATCATCTCCATCGTCATCTCTTCATCATCAAGCTGGCCAGGCTCCCGATGTGTCTGCGCCATGGCCCTGATCTTATCCATCGACATCTCTTCATCTTCCACTGCTGCAGCATGTTCAGAGCATTCATCCTCTCCCCTGAAATTAGAAGCAGAACCAAGTATTTCGATTTCCTTTTGCGCCATCGTAGCCATATCCAGTACACTCCATATGCAGCCATCCAAACAGCATTACAAGGAGAGTATTCCTCATCGTTTATGCAGCCATTTGAATCATGAATACGCTATTGGGTGAAGTGCCCCCGGAATATCGGAGATAAAATCTTATACTGTAGGATTCATCTTACCCGGGGTATCACGGGTCATTGATGAATAAAAAAGGAAGATGAATATAAAGCCATCACATTGGAAACAGCTACTTGGCAAAGATCAATATGCTTTTATGCCAATTCAGTCATCCATCAACTGATGTTTGATAGCATATCGGAAAAGTTCCACACTGTTCTCCATTTTTGTTTTTTCGAAGACCCGTGTTTGATGCACGTTTACCATTTTCGCACTTATCGACAACTTCTCAGCGATATCTGAAACACTTTTCCCTGATATCATCCAATGCATGACCTGATACTCCCGGCTGGAAAGCTTTTCATGGGGCATCACGCTAGCTTCAGATTGCAGGTAACCCACAATCCTCGAAGCCAGGGCTGAACTGATATATTTTTCTCCCGAGGCAACCATCCGAATCGCCTTGATCCACTCTTGCGGTGTCCCCGTTTTCCTCAGGTAACCTGCCGCCCCTGATTTAATTGCAGCAATGCCATACTGCTCTTCCGGATACGCACTGAACATAAGAACAGGAAGACTTTCCCTTTCAGCGATGATCTCCTCTATAACATCGAGCCCAAGCCTGCCTGGCATTTTGATATCCAGCAGAACAATATCGAACAACTCCACTCTTATTTTGTCCAATACCTCGCGACAACTGGATGCCTCGCCTGTGACAGTGATGCCTTCAAATGCAGATAAAATGCCTTTCATCCCCTCCCTTACGACAGGGTGATCATCACATATAAGAATCTTTATCATTTGCCATCTTCTGTTTTTCTCAACTCAAGCCTCCAGAGACACTCCCTTCACTGACTTGCCCTTGATTCATCAAGTACAAAGAAGCATTCGCGATAATAAATGAGTATATCCGTTGATCTAACATAAATTAATAGGACTATATTTTTTCTACCGTAGGCCTTGTCCCTTATTTTTTGTAGGAGACATCCTAGACTACAGACTGAGAGGACGTGATGCACACCTTATTGTACACTGACAATAAGGCCAGCATCTAGATCGGTCATTCACTACTCTACGAGTCCATGGCTGTCGGCGTATCGGGCAAACTCCACATTGCTCCCCATGTTCATTTTTTCAAGCGCACGTGTCCGGTGCGTACTTACCGTCTTGATGCTTATCATCAGCTCATCGGCAATATCGGAGACTCTTTTTCCTGAAGCGATCATACACATGACCTGAAGCTCCCGACTGGAGAGCTTTTCATGGGGCAGCATATCTTCATCAGATTGTAGATAAATTGCTAACCTGGCTGCCAGATTTGAACTGATATATTTTCTGCCACAACTCACCTCCCGGATCGCCTTTACCAACTCTGTTGGCAGGCTCTCTTTCAAAAGGTAGCCAGAGGCACCGGACTTTAATACGGCTACCGCATAGCGAGCTTCCGGATATGCACTGAACACGAGGATAGGAAGATCCGGTTTTTTTCGCACCATCTCTTTTATAAGATCAAGTCCATTCTCATCCGGCTTGTTGACATCCATCAAAATAATGTCAAACGACTCATCTTCGATCTTATCCAATGCCTCCCGGCAGCAGCCTGTTTCGCCTGCCATCATGATATCTTTAGAGGCAGACAGAATATGCTTCAACCCTTCCCGTACGACAGGGTGATCATCACACATCAGTATTGATATCATCGCCTCTCCATATGCATCCATGCCAGACCCATGCCTTGAATACCAACGCACGCAACCATTCGAAGTAACGTGGTATTATACCAATCGAATATACCACCTGATATCGGAGAGACCGTGCTATTATGTAGGATTAGTCCTACCATCGAGGCACGGCAGTTGATTTATCATCGCAGGAACCGCCGACAGCAGATGTGAGAGAAAGAGTGTTGAAAACCTTACTGAAAAGATCATGCTCCTGACAGCAAAAGGGAGGAGGCTGTTCTGCTAGCTAACAAATATATTTATCGAGTCATACAATCACTCTACCAGCCCATGGGTGGCGGCATATCGGGCAAACTCTACATTGTTCTCCATGTTCATTTTTTCAAGCGCACGTGTCCGGTGCGTACTTACCGTCTTGATGCTTATGATTAACTCATCGGCAATATCGGAAACTCTTTTCCCTGAAGCGATCATACACATGACCTGAAGCTCCCGACTGGAGAGCTTTTCATGGGGCAGCATATCTTCTTCAGACTGTAGATAAGATGCTAACCTGGCTGCCAGATTTGAACTGATATATTTCCTGCCAGCAGTTACCTCCAGAATCGCATGAATCAACTCTTTTGGCAGGCTCTCTTTTACCAGATAACCAGCGGCACCTGATTTTAGAGCGGCCATGGCATATTGTTCTTCCGGATATGAACTCAGCATAAGAATCGGAAGCTCTGGTTTCCTGACTCTAATCTCCCCTATAATATCAAGCCCAAGCCTGTCCGGCATCTTGATATCCAGTAAAACCACATCAAAAGGCTCCTCTCTCACTTTCTTCAGAACTTCTCGACAATTTTCAGCCTCACCTGCAACTTCGATTCCCATCTGTTTGCCCAGCACCTGTTTAAGGCCTTCCCGGACAATAAGGTGATCGTCGGCTATCAATACTCTTATCATGGCTCCTCTCCTGTCGGAAAAGTTGCGATAATGCTGGTTCCTTCTCCAGCCCTTCCTGATATCTCCACATCGCCCTTTACGGAGTAAGCACGCTCTCGGATCCCAATGAATCCGATTGAACGGGCATCATTGACCTCTTCCTCACTGACCCCCCTTCCATTGTCTTTGATTTTCAAGATCACGATCCCGTCTTCTTTATCGAGACTAATTTCTGCATTTGTCGCCTCAGCATGTCTGGATATATTGGTCAGCGCCTCTTGAGAAATACGAAAAACTTCTGTGGCCAGCTTGCTGTGGACCTCTATTATCTCAACATTTGAATCGAAGCTGCAGCGAATGCCTGTTCTGTTTTGAAATCCATTTATCTGCCACTGAATTGCCGCAATGATACCGAGATCATCAAGAAGCATCGGTCTTAACCCTGCAGCTATTTGCTGAACCTTGGTAATCGCCGTACTAACAAGCATTGATGCCTCTTCTGCCCTTACCTGCAGACTTTCCTTTTCTTCTGCCAGCATCTCCTCTATTGATGAGATGTTTATATGGATAGCCGTTAACAACTGTCCAAGATCGTCATGGATATCCCTTGCAATCCTCTTCTGCTCTTCCTCTCTTACCTCGTGCATATACTCAATAAGGGAACGTAACTGTTCGTGTGAATGTTCCAGCGCCTTCTCTGACTTCACAAGTTCAGTGACATCCTGCATGACCCCAAGCATGCGAACAGCTTCCCCCTGTTCATTGCGAATCACATCGGCTGTTGCATCAATCCAGTGAACCGTCTCGTCAGACCACACAATACGATATCGAATCGTATTATGCTTTTCGCCCACTTTTAGAGCAGTAGCAATCGAATCCTTAAAGATTGTGCGATCTTCAGGATGAACAGAGTCAAGAAATGTTTCATAAGTAGTACCGGAATGTTCATGTTTATGGCCTAACATCGGCTCGATCAAGTCTGAGCAGTGAACGTTGTTGGCTTTAATATCCCAGTCCCAACTACCGATCTTACCGGCATTTACAGTCAATCTATAGCGCTCTTCACTGATGGAGAGGGCGGCCTCGGCCGACTTGCGATCAGCAACCTCCAGCGTCAACGCCTTGTTTAACTGTTCAAGCTCGCCAGTACGCTCTTTCACGCGTTTTTCTAAACCATCACGCAGTGTTTTCAATTCCAGCTGGGCGGATACCCGCAGCAGCACCTCTTCACGCTGAAACGGTTTGGTGATGAAATCCACCCCTCCAACCTCAAACCCCCGCACCCTGTCGTTCAACTCCTGCAGTGCACTAATAAAGATCACCGGCACCCCTGCAGTACGCTCATCCTGCTTCAGCCTTTGGCATAACTCGAAGCCGTCCATACCAGGCATACGAATATCAAGCAGAGCCAGCCCGGGGGGGCGGGCCAGGGCAGACTTCAGGGCCAACTCCGGGAGCGGTGCTGCACGCACACCATAACCAGCCTCCTTCAACAGGGAAGTCAGAAGATTCAGATTTGCGGCGGTATCATCCACCACCAGGATATCCAGAAGGCTCGACTGATCTGGAGCATTCATGCCTTCATCTCTGATCACAGCATCCATTTTCATTACGACTCCCTCGATTGCAGCAGCGCTAGAATTGGCTGATAGTCATAGTTCTTCGCCTTTTCTTTAAGTGCAGCGCCCAGTTCGGGGGCGGTTTGTGCGATCGTATGAATAACTTCGAGAATGTACTCCTCATCCAACATAAGCAACGCCTGCGCCAACTCCTGACGCAGTGGGTCAGGTATGAGCGCAAAGTCCACCGGAGAGAGCTCGGGCAAGGGCTGGGCTTCCGCCATATCAAAGATAAAATGGATACCCAACAACTGCTCCATCCACTGGAAGACCTCTTCATATCGGTAGGGTTTATGCATGACTGCGTCGAAACCGGCTGCCATCAATTCCTCGGTCTCCTCTGTAAAGGTGGATGCTGTCACCGCCGCTATTTTTACCGTATCACCGCCTGGCAGGGCACGGATACGACGGGTGGCTTCCACACCGTCCATCACCGGCATTCGCCGATCCATCCAGATAAAATGAGGGTTCCAGCAAGTGAATTTCTCCACGGCCTCGACGCCATTGCAGGCTATCTCAACGTCAAAACCTGTTTTTTCCAATAAAAAGCTCAGCACTTGCTGGTTCACCAATTGATCTTCCACTACCAGTATGCGGAACGTCGGTTGTCCCGGTGCCAACCCGATCACGTTACTGCGCAGTTTTGTAGTTTCTGCAAGCTCATCCGGGTTCACCAGCTGTGTGGGCATATCTATCCGGAAGGTGCTGCCTTCCCCTAAAGTACTGTCGAGAGAGAGGCTGCCCCCCATCAGCTCGACGAAATGCCGGACTATTGGCAGGCCAAGGCCTGTTCCCTGTTGTTGCCCCTGCGCGCCGACCTGAACAAAGTCCTCGAAAACCATGCCCTTATCCTCAGGTGCGATACCTGTTCCGCTGTCCTCAACCTCGATGAGAAGATGGTCAGCACGATTGTGTTTCAACCCCATACGCAGGGTGATATCTCCCTGTTCAGTGGCCTTAATCGCGTTGGTAATCAGATTAACAAGAACCTGCCGCAGCTTGCCCTCATCTCCCACAATATAGCGAGGGAAACCAGGAGCCTGCTCCAGCCGAAGCTCCAGCCCCTTCTTTCGAATCCGGACCATCAGCATCTCGGTTACATCATTGATCATGCGGCCAAGATCAAAAGCTGTCGACTCCAATACAACCCGGCCTGCCTCGATCTTGGAAATCTCCAGAACGTCGTTAATGATACACAGGAGATGATCCCCACTCCTGTGTATCGTTTCCAGAGTACTCTTCTGATCTTCGGATAGCTGCGTGTCACGTCGCAATATATCGGAGAACCCGAGTATCGCATTCAACGGCGTGCGCAACTCATGGCTCATATTAGCGAGGAAGATGCTCTTGGCCCGATTGGCAGACTCTGCAACATCACGGGCCTGATTGAGTTCAGCTGTTCGCTCTTCAACCAGCTGCTCCAGTTGAGCCTGATCTCGGGTGATAGCCAGTTCGGCCTGCTTGCGATCGGTGATGTCATGAGCAATACCCAACACTCCAATGAGTTCTCCCCCTGAGCCAAACATCGGTATTCTGCTCACCTCGAAGAGTCCGCAGTAATCACCCTTGGAAAAGGTCAGCCACTCCTCGCTGAGGGTTCTACCCTTTTCAACCGTTCCTGTATCATTCATCCAGATAAAGTTCAGCTGATTACCACCAGCTACTTCGCTCGCTTTTTTTCCCTTAATCTCCATTTCTTCCATGCCTATAAGCCTCTCAAACTGTCGATTACAAGAGAAATCTATAATGGGAATCCTTGAGCCAGATGGGATCAGGGATACTGGCCAACAGCACCTGCTGTCTGGACTGCGCCAACTCAAGCTCCCGATAAGGAATCTGAATACCGGCAGTAAAAATACCTCGATAAATCATGAGGTAGGCAATTGCCTTATAAATATGCCCCATAAGATTATATATGTCTGTCGCGTTACTGTAGAGAGAGAAAAACAGTTCGGCCAAGCCCAATACCCAGGCTGAGACAGCAAGCCATTGCAGACCGGGGTTCCCCCTGCGACGACTTTTCAGATAAAGCAGGATGGATGCTGTACCATAAAGAAGAGCAAGCAGATACTCTGAATAGATTTTGAAAGTGGTCAGCCCCTGCCCCTCCTCAAAGGTGTGAGGCAGCCACTCAACCTGCCAAAGGCCTACCCACCAGATGAGAGCTGCGAGGCAGATTCCCATCGCCACCACACTATAATATACTCTCAAAGACCAGATTACTGGCGCCATCAGAGCCACCCCTAGTAAAAAAAATACCAGCAGGAAACGCCCTGCCAACCAGAAATTTATCGCTTTCTCAACGCCGCTTGGGGTAACCATATCCGGCATTCCTGTAAATGAGAGCAGGTGTGCAAAATCAATCAAACCCACAACAAGTAGGCCCATGCCGAGCAGCATGTAACGACTGTCACCTTGATGGCGAAGACTCCAGCTAAGTGCGAATACCATCCCCACCACTATGATGGAGAGAAATTCCAACAAAGTATGTACAGGGAGATAATCATGCGCTGTAAGCATCGGCTTTTCGACTGCAAACATATTGACAAACAGGAGAGTGGCACCGAACAACAGGGACAAAGACAGGATCCAGGATAGCTGTTTTGATAATTCATCACGGCTCAAGCTTCGATTCTCTTGCTCCATCACACCGCCCTCCTTTCGCTTCCAGCTGCTCGGCTTCGCAGCATTGATCTCCGATTATAGCAATCCGTTCGCATGCAAAAGACTAATCCTTTTCCCTATATGCTGAGGCCAACACAGCGACTATATATTCGATCATATACATGGCCCTCAGAATGCTCCCCCCTTCTCAATTGAGCAATGTCCGTGTAAATACATTACGTAGTAATTCAGGCAAAGCGTCCAGAGCTTCAGCTCATCATTCAGGAAGGTGCCGGATTTTCACACAGCCCGGAACTTACAAAACCGAGTCCCTGCAAAGAGTCCGATACTCCAGGACCTGACCAACGTATATATTTTTCTCACTGCATTTAGCCCACCCTCCTCGCAAGCAACCACCGAACACCAATGAATCTCTTGTTGCCAACCCACGAGTCAGGTGAAATGATGGATAAAGACAGAAACAATTTGAAGGGGACGGAGCATTGCGTATCATGGCTGCACTATGAAAATTGCCGTCGCTATACTTGGAGCCACCGGATACACCGGTGCAGAACTAATCCGGCTCATTGAGTCTCATCCGAATTTTGAGGTAAAACATCTTGGTGCCCATTCCCAGGCAGGTAAACTTACCGGTGATGTCTTACCCGGTTGTGCAGGAAAAACTGCAGCCATGAGGCTTGCCACTGCTGATGCAAAGCTGCCTGAAGAGGTCGAACTGGTCTTTACCGCCCTGCCGCATGGTGCGGCTGCCGAGAGTGTTTTTTCAGCCCTTGAAGCAGGTAAAAAGGTGGTCGATCTGTCCGCCGACTTCAGGCACAAAGATCATGACACCTATAAAGCAGCCTATGGGGCTGAACACCCTCATCCGGAACTGTTTGATGAAGCCGTATACGGCCTGAGCGAGTTAGCCCGGCATAAGGTCGCATCAGCACGACTGGTCGCAAACCCCGGTTGCTATCCAACGTCCACACTCCTGCCGCTGTTGCCACTGCTAAAAGCAGGTCTAGTTGATACACAAACGATTATTGTCGATTCAAAATCAGGGGCTTCGGGTGCTGGCAGAAGTGCCAAAACCGACCTGCTCTATTGCGAGATCAATGAATCAATCAAAGCCTACGGCCTTCCACGCCACAGGCATGCCTGGGAAATGGAAGAGTGGGCCAAAGGTTTTGCCGGAGCTGATACCAGAATCCGGTTTGCACCACATATCCTGCCAATGACGAGAGGCATGCTCACCACGATGCACCTAAGTGGAACCGATACTGGCTGCTGGCTCGACATCCTGAACACAGCTTATAGTGATGAGCCATTCATCAAGATACTCTCTCCGGAAAGACTGCCATCAACCGCAGGCGTTTGTGGCAGTAACCGTTGTGACATCGGTATTTCTCTGCTCAGTGAATCTGAAGCCGTGATTGTCAGCTGTATCGATAATCTGCTCAAGGGTGCTGCCGGTCAGGCGCTACAAAATGCCAATTTAATGTTCGGACTGGATGAAGGAAGCGGCCTGGCGACACATGCTCTCTGGCCTTAAACGTCTGATCAAACCGGGCCACATCACCATCGTTTCAGCCAACACAGAATTCCGCTTTCGACCAGCTCTTCTGTTGATCATGTTATTGACCCTGCTTGCCATAGCAGCGGTTGCGGGCTCCCGTTATTTCCCACAGAAACAGCAAGAGAGTCAATTACCCGGAGTCATAGCCCAGCTGCAACATGAACGGAAACAGTTAAATGAAAGGCTTGCAGAAACCGAAGCCATGTTAGCACTTCGCGATGGGCAGATTGAAGGATTGGAGCAGGAGATGGAACTGCTGCGCGGTGAAAAACTTGCCATGACGAAACGTCTGGACATGTTTGATGATGTTTTGGCAGCAAGAAAGGTGAAAGGCGTACATTTTCTCAGACCCAGCTTCATCTGGAGTGATGAAACCAGCATCCGATACCAGATGATCCTTGTGAAAGGCGAAAACTATCCACGCTGGCTAAACGGCCATCTTGAGTTCTCTGTTGTTGATACCAATGGTCAAAGCAGCCTGCTAAACAACAAAAAGAATAAGAATCAGCATAAAGTTGAAATGACGACACAGACTTTCATTGAAGGAACACTGCACTGGCCAAACGACTGGATTCCGCAAAATATAAAAACCACCATGATTGATCACCTGGGCAAGAAAAAAGGCCATATCGAGGTTCCGATCCTTGGAAGCGGGTTATTCCAGCAGGATTCCATCAAGGAGAAAGCTGAATGATCAAACCTTATCTGCACTGGAATCCCGACATTGACCCATCGGTCTTTATTGCCGACTCAGCCGATGTTATCGGCCGAGTCAGGATTGGAACCGACTCCAGCATCTGGTATCAGTCAGTTTTGCGCGGTGATGTACATGACATTGTAATCGGTGAGCGGTCAAACATTCAGGATCACTGCATGTTACATACCAGCACTGATATTGCCCCGTGTGTGGTCGGCAATGATGTTACCGTGGGTCATCGTGTCATCCTGCATAGCTGCGAAATACAGGATTTCTGTCTGGTCGGCATGGGCTCGATCATCATGGATCAGGCCGTACTGGAAGAGGGGTGCTTCCTTGCCGCTGGCTCTCTGGTCACCGAGCGCAAGGTACTGCGCGGTGGTTATCTCTATGCCGGTTCCCCCGCCAAGGAGCGACGGGTACTGACTGAAGAAGAGAAAGCATTCCTCAAACGATCGGCCTCTCACTATGTTGACGTCGCAAAAAACCATAAAGGAAGTTAAATGAAACGATATGCTTCCATTGATAGCGGCTCCAACACCTTTCGCCTGCTGATTGCCGAAGCATCAAACTCATCCGAAAGACCCTGGAGCATCATCCATTATGGTCACTGCATTACCCGCCTTGGCGAAGGCTTACAGCATACGGGTCAACTCTCGGAAGCAGGCATGGAACGGGCCATTGATGCCTACCGTGAGTTTGCCACTGCGTTGGAAAAGTTTGATATACCACCCGCGCATACACTCGCCTGTGCCACGGCTGCTGTTCGAGAAGCCTCCAATGGAGTCGATTTTGTAGCCCGGGTTAAACAGGAAACCGGTATTGATATCCGGATTATTCCGGGGGAAACCGAAGCAGCATGGTCTTTGGCCGGTGCCTGCGCCATGCTGGAGGGAGAGACTGGCAGCGACATGCTGTTATTTGATATCGGCGGCGGTAGTACAGAGTTCATTCGAGCGCACGATGCAATACAGATCGATGCTATCAGCCGAAAACTTGGCGTGGTCAAACTTGTTGAAGCCCATCTGCACTCCGACCCGCCATCTACTGAAAACTATCAAGCACTTGTGGCTGCTGCTGAAGAACATCTGCAAATCGTGGAAAACAGCTGGCCGGATGGTCTGCCACCAAGACATCTAGTCGGCACAGCAGGAACCGTTACCACGCTTGCCGCTACAGCGATGGATCTTGTTACATATGATGCAGAGAAGATCAATAATTACCGCATGAGCAAAAGCTCCTTTTTCACCCTGCGTGATCGCCTGCTTGCCATGACCCATGATCAGCGTGCAGCAGTCCCCAGTATTGAACCTGGTCGAGCCGATTTGATTATCGCAGGCCTGGCAATAATCGAGACGATTATGCAGCGCTGGAATTATGATGAACTGATAGCCGTCGATGCCAGCCTTCTTGAAGGCATCTGGCTAAAGGCCTGTGAACAAAGATATTGAATGTATGCTTCCAATCAGAGATGGAACTCGCTTACAGAATTGGTTACATCTATTTATCTAAAAAGAAACTCAATATTCAAAGCCACCCAATTGTCATGTACGTTTAGCTATAGTCATGAAAGGATTATAAGATCAGTAGTTATAGTTCCGGTGAAGATTAAATATGGAAAAAATAGTGTTTGATAATCTAAGAACAAAGTGGATAACGCAAAGCGATCAATTCAAAGAATGGAAACGAGGTCTCAGAACCACTTCCATAAAGTTGAAAATGGCGCTATCTGAAAAACTAGGCGCTAAAGATTTAGTCTGGGATTCTGCAAATCACATTGCTGATTCCAAATCAGCTTGGACTAAAGACGAGAATGAAATGATTAACAGAATAATTAAGCTACTTGATCTTCAATTTAGTTTTGATCCAAGAGATGGGATGCCACAAAAAACAGGTATTGGTTTTATTAAGAACTAGCGTATTACCCACTACTTTACTAGATGATTCGAGCATCCACATCTGGCCGAAAGGATTCATTCTAGAGATAGTAAGCTAATTAGGTGGAATTCATCGACATTCCCCCAAATGAAGGACAAAGCATCTCAGTTAATAATTAGTTAAATTGAGGTAAATGAACGGCTGAAAATTATAACTCAGTCGAAGTAGGTATCCGCTGTGTGCTGGGCATCATCCATGGCCTGCTGAACGCGCTTAAGCGCCTCATCCAGATCATCATCGGCGGACACCTTCACAGGATCACCCATGACAAACACACCACTTGTAAACGGCTGCGGAATATAAAACCTGTCCCACGAATTGACGCGCCACTGGCGTTTGGTTGCATAGCATACAGGGATGACAGGCAGTTCCGCTTTCATCGCCATCTGAACCGTCCCTTTTTGCACGACCTCGCGTGGTCCTTTCGGACCGTCCGGTGTAATCGCCAGGTGCCTGTTCTCATCCTTGACCGCCCGAAGCATCTTGAGCATCGCACGGGCACCACCGCGAGTTGTTGAACCGCGTACAGTCTCCAACCCCAGCAGATGTATGGTATCGGCAATAAAGCCGCCATCACGATGAGCTGAGATCAGCATATAACCGTGCCAGACACCAATAGAGAGGCGTGGAATCATCAGCAATCGGGCATGCCAGAATGCGTAGATATTTCTCTGCGGGTCATCAGGGTTATAGGGTGTGCCGACAAACTTCCAGCGTATGGTATTCACCAGAAAGAGAAAAATCAGTTTAATCAAACGCGGCAATAACCAGGCGACAAAACGATCCTTCACGACTGAGTCATACCCTGTCCACCATCCAGCAGTGCTCCACCGGCATGATTTTCAAACTGTAGATGATAAAGCTCGGCATACAGACCACCTTCTGCCAGCAGCTCCTCATGCCTGCCCATCTGCACAAGCTTTCCTTGATCAAGCACAATAATACGATCGGCATGACGGATCGTGGAAAGGCGATGTGCAATCACGATGACCGTTCGACCTTTCATCAATCGATCAATCGCCTGCTGTACCAGTCGCTCCGACTCCGTATCCAGGGCACTGGTCGCTTCATCCAGAATCAGGATCGGTGCATCCTTTAGCAGTGCGCGAGCAAGTGACAGGCGCTGACGCTGACCACCGGACAGTATCGCCCCACGCTCACCCACCATCGTATGATAGCCTTCTGGGAGTTTTTCGATAAATTCATGTGCATTGGCAGCACGTGCAACCTGCTCAACCTGAGCAAAATCTATCCCGTCAAGACCATAGGCAATATTGTTCAACACCGTGTCGTTAAAGAGGATAATCTCCTGAGTCACCAGAGCAATCTGGCGACGCAGTGACTTTTGACTTAAATCACGAACATCCATGCCATCAATCAGCAGCTGACCGGAAGTGGCATCAATAAAGCGCGGTACCATATTCACCAATGATGTTTTGCCAGCACCACTACGTCCGACCAATGCAACCACTTCACCGGCATGCACGGTAAAGTTAACAGCATCGAGTACAGGTTTATCTGATCCCGGATAAGTTAACTGCAGCTCATCAAAGCGGATCGAATCCGTGAATGGTTTCATCTCCAGAGCCGTTTTACTATCCTCTACGGCAATAGGTTCATCAAGCACTTCAAAAATACGTTCAGAGGCCGCCAACCCCTGCTGAATCTCATTATTCGCCCGCGACAAGCGTTTGACCGGTTCATACAGCATGATCACTGCTGCCAGGAATGAAACCAGTGTACCTGCTGTCGTTTCACCGGAAGAGACGCGAAGGCCACCGTAGAGTAAAACGCCGGCAATACCGAAACCTGCCAGCAGCTCCATAATTGGAAAGGATAATGCGTTCACCTTAAATACTTTGAGCTGATGGAACAGGAAATCGCCGGTAAACGTTCTAAAACGACTCCGCTCGTACTCCTCCATTCCAAAGGCTTTGACGACACGAATACCGCCAACCGTCTCTTCCAGCAGGCTGGTGAGATCTCCCATGGCAGCCTGACCATCCATTGTCGCATGGCGCATTTTCCTTCCGAATCGGGCAATCGGATAAATAATGGCCGGGAACACCAGCATGGCTATCAAAGCCAGTAACCAGTCCTGTATAAACACCACACCTAGCAGGAAAACGATAGAGATGGCATCACGCATCAGGGCAGTCACAGCCGTACTCACCGCAGCCTGCACCAGGGTTACATCATAGGAGAGACGGGCAAGCAGCTCACCGGTTTTACGATGAGCAAAAAATGCCAGTGACTGATCGGTCAGTCGTTCATACAACAGATTACGCAGATCAAAAATGACACGCTGGCCAATATAACCCATCGTATAGGCCTGACCGAAATAAGCAGCACCCTTGATTATATACAGGCCGATCACCAGAGCAGGGATCAGGTAGATTAGCTCTTTACTCTTGCCGGTCAGCGCTTCATCGAGTACCGGCTTAAGCATATAGGCCATGGCCGCAGTACATGCCGCCAAAATAATCATACAGACAATCGCAATACTCAGACGGACTTTATATGGGGTAAGAAAACCGAGTAGTCGCCGATAGAGGCTGGTTGAAGTCGTTTCCATAAAGCTAGTATGCTTCCGCAAGCAACTGCTCAGTGCTCATAAACGGAATTTCAACATCAGCAGCAGCCTTGCTTCTTACGTTCTTCAGACGCCCCATCTTATGAAAAAAATCCACACTTGCGTCAAACAGGGTTGATGCGAGCAATCGTTGATGTTTTTTGCTTTTCAATTTCTTTTCCCTATGTGGATTAGAGATATAATCCAGTTCAACCAATACGCTTGGTATTTCCATGGCGCTTAACACAGCAAATCGTGCTCGCTTGGGTGTAGAATACTTAATCGGCCCTGCATGCTTCATCTTACCGATAATCGTTTCAGCCAGAATCTGTGAACTGTTCAGACTGTCACGACGAAACATGTCACCAAGGATGCGGTTCACCATCGGGTCATCAATATGGTCAAAGGCCACACCACCGACCTCATCGGCTGCATTCTCTTTGGCTGCCAGTGCTCTTGCCGCCTTATCCTGAGTCGCACCCCGCTCACTCAGCGTATAAACACTGGCACCTTTCACCGTACGGGTAGCCACTGCATCAGCATGAATACTGATCATTAGGTCCGCTTTGGAGCGGCGGGCCAGACGCACACGTTTTCCTAATGAAACAAAATAATCACCCTTTCGGATCAGGACAGCTTTCATGCCCGGCGTTGCATTTACTATCCTTGCCAACTCTTTTGCCACTGCCAGTGTAACTGTTTTCTCATATAGCTTGCGTGGTCCGACTGCCCCCGGGTCTTCACCACCATGGCCAGCATCAATAGCGATGATAAGTCCTTTTTTCACCTTGGAGGCACCGGCTGTCACCGCTTCTTTCTTTGCCTGATCAGGGCGTGTTAAATCCACTACCAAACGATGCGGCTTTCCTTTCATCGGCTTAAGAAGAAATGAGCGGGGCTGAACCTTCTCCTTCACATCAATGACTATACGCAAGGCCCCCTTCTTAGGAACACCATGACGAATCGACTGTATGACAGGATCAGGCAGAGAGAGCTTGTTCATATTCGTATTAAAACGTGTAGCCTGCATATCAATCACGATGCGTTCCGGCTTATGCAAGCGGAACAGCTTATACTCCACCTTTCTGTTCAGATCGAAGACCAGACGGGTATGATCCGGCGCTGTCCACATACGCACATCACGCACGACACCAGTCGCCGCCAATGCAGAGTGGGAGAACAGCAACATAAGCACTGCAGAGAGTAGCCTGAAGAACAGCATTTTGAATTTCATGTGCTGATACTCATACTACCAACGCCCTTTGCAAGGCTTCTGCTGATACAGGCAATAGAACAGTACTGTTATTTCACCCTGCCATACGTATCTTCAAAACGCTGAATGTCATCTTCACCGAGATATTCACCCACCTGCACTTCAATCAACTGCAGTGGAACCTTACCCTTGTTCTCAAGACGATGGGTTTCACCAATAGGTATGTAGGCGCTGCCATTTTTCGCAACGGTTTTGATCAGATCACCACAGGTTACCGTAGCTGTCCCGCTTACCACAATCCAGTGCTCGGAACGATGCTGGTGCGACTGCAGGCTAAGCCTGCCGCCGGGGGTAACTTCAATGCGTTTGAGCTTGTAATCACTGCCGGAGTCTTCCAGTACGGTATAACTACCCCATGGCCTGCGCACGGTAACATGCTCAAGGTGATAACTCTCGCTGCCCAGTTTCAGCTCGCTTACTATATCTTTTACACGCTGACTATCACCTGCTTTGGTTAAAAGGATAGCATCAGGTGTTTCAACAACTATAATATTTTCCAGGCCAACAGCCGCAATCAGGCGCGATTCACTGCGCAGCAATGAACCTTTACAATCAATGGCCAGCACATTGCCACTGATATCATTACCGTCTTCATCATGCTCTGCCATCTCATGCACAGCATCCCAGCTACCCACATCAGACCAGCCGATATCAGCAGAGACAAGCGAAACGCGCCGGGATTTCTCCATAATACCATAGTCGATGGATATGTCCGGCATTTCAGCAAATGAGTCACGGACTACTTCCTGCCAGTCTTCACCACCATTCCAGCGTTTACGCATCTTTTCAAGCAGAACGCCAACCTCGGGAAGATAGCTGTTTATCTCCTCAATGATGGTCGATGCTTTCCAGACAAACATACCCGAGTTCCAGAAGTAATTACCATCATCCAGCATTCTCTGGGCATTCTCCAGATCCGGCTTTTCAACAAAACGCAGTACCGGCAATACATCCGCATCCGCAGCTGTCGTCTGTACATAACCAAAGCCTGTTTCAGGGTGCTTGGGCACTATACCAAAGGTCACCAGCTGACCTTCCTCCGCTGCAGCGACAGCTTTTTCCAGACATGCCTGAAATGCATCTTGTTTGGTAATAATATGATCTGCCGGCAGTATGACCATCACAGGGTCTTCTTCCGTCAAATCCTGAAACAGAGCTGCAGCAATGGCGATAGCAGGCGCCGTATTCCGCCCACATGGCTCCAGTATCTGATTCAGGCCATCAAGCTCTGAAAAGGCTTCTCCACCTGCATGTGCTTCACCTGTTACGACCCAGACATCATCCCTGCTAATCAGCGGATTCAAACGTGAAATGGTTGCACTTAACATGGAATCCACGCCATTGAGATTAAGAAACTGCTTTGGCAACTGCTGCCTGGATAAAGGCCACAATCTTGTACCGGATCCTCCAGCCAGAACTACCCCTCGAATCAACTGACTCATGCTTTCCCCTTCATATCCACTTCTTCATTTGATGATTCTTCCGAACGCCTGTTCCACTCCTTAAAGCGGCTGCTCACATTAATGGTAATATACAGCCAGAGCAGACACAAACCGACATTCACCGCGATCAGAAAGATGCTTGGTAGTGCCATCACCGCGATCACAACAAAGATCAAGCCGCCCTGAATCAGATCCCCGAAACGCGTGAAAAAAGTATTCACTGCCAGCATTCCCTCATATCTTGTGATTCTATCCAGCGGCAGAAACAGAATCTGCTTCGTAGTATTTGCCACGGAATAATCAATACTGTTATCGGCCATCTTCACAATCGCAAACCAGGCAAGTACAGGAAATGCGAGCACTGAAAGATACATTATAAGGTTAAATACAGCCAGACTGATCAGGGCTCCACCCACACCCATCACCTGATACATAGGACGAACAACAAAGGCCTGCAGAATCAAGGTCGCTATATTCACATAAAGATAGAAGCTTGCATAAAATGCACCGATTTCATCACCACTTTTTTCAGCAGTGACAAAGTCAGCCAGAATAAATTCACCGGTTGAGTTAATCAGATTAAGCAGCACTACCGATGCTGCGATCCAGCGCAAATAGCTGGTATCAAAGACCCGTTTAAGCCCTCCGAGCATATGCGAGATCGACTCTTCATCCGAGTCGCTACTCTTTTCCTTTCTTAAAGTGATATCGGCTGTCGGAATCATCACAGCAATAACCAGCATCACGGTCGCAAATATCATCAAACCATAAGCACCCAGCTCCAGGTAGAGAAACTTGGCTATCATCGCTCCGATCATCGCACCCAAAGAACCACCTATAGCAATATAAGAGGTCAGTCGCTTACCTGTTTCCACACAGTGATAATCACTGACCATGGTCCAGAATTGGGAAATTTGCAGAACGGAGAAGATACCAAGCCAGACAAAGAACGGTACGCCAATATCATACCCCGCTGAGCCAAGGACATAAAACAACATGATATTGCTGGCCAGGAAAATCGTTACGATGTGGAACAGTTTGTCCCCTTTCAGGTGCTTTATAATGTGACTGTAGAACGGCACCAGCAGAAGCAGAAGCAAAGCCTGCCCGGCCAGAGCATAACTTCGAATTTCGGCACTTCCCCCTTCAAGGATCAGCCCTTCGCGCACCGGTTTCATCAAATAATATGCCAGCAGAATTAAAAACAAGCGGATAGCAAACTGGAGTGTCGCCCTGCCTTCAGGGCTTCTCATATCATGCCATGCATGTTGTACTAGATTCGACAACTCATCCCCACACTACCGATATGTTCCCGGACAGTTTATTCACGTTTATCAGGCCACAGCCAAAACCACAGCTATTCCAATATTAAATTCGAATTGCGGGCATTAATGGAGTCAAAAGAATGTCACCCACTAAAAGTGAAACCTACCCTATGCACCATTATGACTGCAAACAGATAAGAACAGAGTATGTAAACAGACAGGGATCAAGCTTACCCGCAAATCCCTATTTAGCATATACCATTATTAAAATGGGCTGCAAGCGACAAAACGCTGCAGGCGACCCGATTTAATCGGAACCCCTCTGGCTGTCAATGTATTGGCATATTCGTTTACTTCTGTCTTTAGCGGCTTCCAGCGATTCCCGTCGTACATCCATAATTCAAGCTGATCCTCACGCACCGTCACCGGCACCTCACTTCGTCGTGAGTTTTCCTGAATATACTCAACCATAAGGTCGGCTGTAGTCGACACACCCGACTCGACTGAAAGCAACCAGGATCGCTGGATACAGCGACTGGCAGCTTGAGCAGTTGGCAGATATTTCGGGCTTCTGCCGCCCTCAATATTCATTTTCACCTCAGCTCTTGATACTACAGGATGATCCAACACAAGTTGACCGACCAGCAGCCCCCATCCCTCATCTGTCATATAGAGCGAGTCAGCCCCTGCATTGATGAAGCCCTGGCCATAAAGCTCTGACGGCAACGGTGCATCAAATACAGGCGGAGCTTTTGGATCCACGGGAGTCCACTTGTATTTCCCGAACAGCTTTTTATCCAGAAAATTCGCATGTGCAGTAACATAATACATCAGCGACTCATAAGACTTTCTGAAATCCTCTTCACCATAAACAATGAAATTATCCCTGTACAACTCCTTACCAACCACCGAAGCCAGGTTGCCGATACGCGCATGCATGACCGTAGGCGAGAACCAGCCATAAGTGGATTCAGGGCCATTTGGTTCTAGACCTAATAGATGTCTGATTTTTTGTTGCAGACGATGTCGCAGGTGCGGGTTTCTCAAAGTCAAATCCTTCAATGGATTACTTGCCCCTACATCGGGTGGATAATAATACTGGAAATTATCATTGAATGTTTTGTATGGGTTCTCCACAAACGGGTCATAGGTACGCCCGAATGTCAGATTATAGTCCCAGGGAATAACCGTCCATTTATTTACTGTCGGATCACGGTATAACCAGTAGTTCTTATTATAGGTATCACCATCCGTCACCAGTGCATTCACTGCAATCCAGTTAAGTACGGATTCATCATCAAATTGTTTAGCCAACACCTTATGCATATCAGCCACTGATGCACCACTGACCGCTTCAGCCATTCTCTTAAGCGTACTGTAATCGCCGTCCTGTGGCGTAATTTTGTTAAAGCAGATATCAAGACGGTCGGTGCTATTCAAATCACCGCAATATTCCGCATCTTCCGGCTGATAAAACTCTCCCTTGGTATCCATATGATTTGCAGCAAGAAAGTTCGTACCCATCCACTCAATCGACAGATAGAGGCCAACGCGCTGCCCCTGATTAAAATTAACCCTGACAAAGTGAACTTCCGGCACTTTCATACCCAGTGCTGCCATCAACTTCCAGGCCATCCACTCGCGCATCATCGCCTTGTCCGACGCCATGGAACGCAGAGCAATCCTGCGCTGTCCATACCAGCGTCCACCCTCTTTATCGAGCTTGATAAGCAGGGATTTCTTGGCAAACACACGGGTCGAACTTCCCAGCACATTAGCTGTACCCAGCAATGTTTTATCAAGCGCATGCCCTTTGGTTTTCATTTCAATATCAAAAGTCGAGCGGTCATAGATTTCTTTTCTGAAGATAGACTCAAGATCATCGCGATCCATATTGATGTAAAACTCTTCGATCGGAATCCGATACAGGGCCTGCTCAAGTGCGGCATAAGAGAAGTTGAATGCCTCGCCATGGGAAACCCTGTTTCTATACTGATCCACATTATGCTTACCTATCATGTGCTCGCCACTGACAGCTTGCCCTGCAGGCACGACTGCTCTCAATAGATCAGTTTTAATCCATCCAACTGGCTTGCCATCAACCTGAGGGTTCACACGTGCCCAACCATTCTGGCGCTGCAATAGTGAAACCTGATCACCCTTGGCAACCCAGCTATTCATTTCCGCCTCTTGTCTGGATTCGGTACGTAACGTGGAGGTTTTCACCACTTCATATAGCTCACCATGGCCTGCTTCCACTCTTCCAACAGGAAGCGGGTCTGCTGTGGCAACTACCGGTGTCGCTTCCACAGGAATCAGTGCACTGCTCAACACCCAGCCAACCTTGTTGCTAAGCGTCATACTGACCCGACTCCAATCACCCTTGCGTGCTATCTCGGATGTAGACTCATTACGTGCCCCCCAGGCCACCACATCATATTTCTTACCCGGACCTGCCCTTAAATTACTGGTCTGTTTAAAGAAATACAGTTGATCCGTCTTTCGATCACCCTGAACAGGATTAAGCTTTACTGCTTCGACTGGGGAATCAGATATGGCACTCACAACTACTGATGGAGCTGCCGATGCAGCCGCTATCACCGTTGTGGCTGGTAATGTCTGGACTGTTGCTGCGGCTTGCACACCGGCTTTTACCAATTGTATCGAACTCTTAAATACCCAGCCTATACGTTTACTCTGTTGCATCCGTACCCTGAGCCAATCACCATTATTACCAAGCTCCGTCGCATAGGAGTCAGTACCTGCCCAGGTAACCACATCATATTTTGCATCAGGGCCTGCACGAAGGTTCGCCTTTCGGGTAAATTGCAGGAGGTTTCCTTCTTGAGCCTCATGGACTGGAAGCGCCCTGCTCTGTTGCTGCACAGGCATCACTTCAGGTGCAGACTCGTCCGCACGAATCTCAACTGTTTTTATCGGATATGCTGCGGGAGCACTCGCCGTGGTCGTTGCTGGACGTGTATGTTCCAGGGCTATGGAACCCTTATGCACCCAACCTATACGCCCGCTCTCCTGCATCTGAATCCTGCGCCAATCACCTTTTGCATCCATCGTAGTAGCATATACATTGACCGCCGCCCAACTCACCACATCATATTTTGCACCTGGCCCCGCACGCAAACTAGATTTTCGGGTAAAGCGTATAAGCTTCCCTTCTCTAGGCACAGGGCCTGGAAGCACACTTTCCGGCTTCTCTACAGCCAGCAGAGATGGTTCTGAAACGGCCTTGCCAGCGTCAACCGGCTTTACCGGCACGGGATCTATCTTGGTTTTCTTGATCGGAACTTCAACAGCCGTGGAAAGTGCAGCATCCTCCCGGACTCTCTTGGTCGCCACAGACGAGGCTTCAACCCATCCAACGCGCTCACTCTTCAGCATGCGAACCTTTAGCCAATCACCCTTCTGCTCCAGTACAACTATACCTGCCCCGTTTCCACCCCAGCCCAACACATCATAAAGTGAACCTGGCCCGGTACGAATCGTCGTGGTTTTATTAAGCTGTTGCCCTGCACCAATTGTGAAACTTTGTGCAGGATTTGTATCCAACGATTGAGAAGAGTCATCCGGCAATAGCGTGTCAAAAAGCACAAGATCATTTTGTTTTCCTACAGCTTTCTGTTCCGCAGCTTTTGCCGCTGCAACCCTCTGCTCTTCAGCTTTGATCTGTGCAGCTTTCAGTTCCGCAGCTTTTGCCTCTGCAACCCTCTGCTCTTCAGCTTTAATCTGTGCAGCCTTCAGTTCCGCGGTTTTTGCCTCTGCAACCCTCTGCTCTTCAGCTTTGATCTGTGCGGCTTTCAGTTCCGCAGCTTTTGCCGCTGCAACCCTCTGCTCTTCAGCTTTAATCTGTGCAGCTTTCAGTTCCGCGGTTTTTGCCTCTGCAACCCTCTGCTCTTCAGCTTTAATCTGTGCAGCCTTCAGTTCCGCGGTTTTTGCCTCTGCAACCCTCTGCTCTTCAGCTTTGATCTGTGCAGCCTTCTGTTCCGCAGCTTTCGCCGCGGTGGCTTCCTGATCAAGGACACCATAACCATTCAATTCAAAAACCTCGGTTACACTGCCCGCCCCGGACAGGCGTGCCGGCGTATCTATCGCTGCAGCCTCCACCTTGGCACTTTTTTCTACTTCCACTGCTTGCACAGGCATATCAACTGCTTTATCTACCGCATGCTGTTCAATAAGTTGAATAGGCTGTTGAGCCAAACCATTCAATTCAAAAGCTTCTGACACGCTACTCGTTTTTTCCACAACCGGAGTGCCAGCAGATACTACTACATGTTTACCAGTATCTATTGGCTCAGCCTGCTTCACCACACCGTAATCATTCAATTCAAAGAGTTCATTCACTGCCGCTGAACCACTCGTATGATGTTTAGCTGTGGATTCAGCTACGATGATTTCACGCGCTTGCCTTGAGCCCTCTGCTTTCGATACCTTTTTGAGCGACGGACTATAAACCCACCCTGATTCACCACTATTCAGGCGAACTTTTGTCCAGTCACCTTTTCTTGCCAATTCAGTCGCTTTATCCCCGGATTCAGCGGTAGCCACCGCTTCATAAGAGCTGTCTGGTCCTTTGCGAAGATTTGAGGTATCCAATAACTGATGAATATCACCCTCTGCTGCAAACAACCAGGCGCTGGCAGTCACTGTCGAAATAGACAGCAATAGCAAACGAGAAAAAAGCCTTTTTCTTACCGGCATAATTTAGTCTCTCCACCTGTAACTGACACCTAGACCGGTGAACCAGGAGATCGGTGAATTACGCCCAAAAAAGGCTCTGCCAATACGCAGGTTAGTATTCCAACCATTGCCAAAGGAGTGACTATAACTGAGCTGAATCGATGTCTGATCTGAACTCGTAATACTCGTCTGCACTTGATTAATGAAAATCTGTCTCTGTATACCACCACGAGAAAAACCGAAATTATTAATGATGCGCAGATCAAGATAATCACCTGTGGTCTCAAAGTCTGAACCGGTAAATGCATACTGAATCGCTGCATATGACCGCAAACTATTGCCCTTACCGCTAAAGTAGTACGTGAACTTTGAACCTGCTTTCCATCCCCATTTCTTTGAACTTACACCCCAACTACGATATGGAAATTTATCTTTGGGATGCGATGCAAACAACACTCCCAAGCCTGCACCAAGTGCGCCCTTGCCCAAAGCTGATGGGCTGGCGTTATCGTAACCTGTCGGGATAATTACAAACGCTTCCCATGCTGAGCTATCAAGATAATTGCCACCAAAACGGGTACGTACTCCCAATTCCACATCACCCAAGCCTGAAGCAGAACCTGAAACTGCGACACCGCCACCAGGGAGATTATTCTGCCCGCATCGGCGATGGCCCAGGCTCGCATTGGCATAAACGGTGTGATAATAGGACCATCCATATTCATAACCAAGTGTCAGCCCGGTATTTCTGGCCTTGCAAACATTAGTAATCACATTTCTATTCACATCCCAGTGCTTATTGGCAGCATCAAAATTCAGATCTGCAGAAACAAGCTGTTCTCCCTGATCAAGCATGCCAACACCGGCATTGGTATTCACTGACACTGTAAACAATGACACAAACAGTGCTGCTGGTGCAATCAACTGTTTCATCTTTCGCCCCTTCACTAAACTCATATCACTCCCATCCCCTTATGATTTCCAATAGCGCCTGACAATATATTCTGCTGGTTTGTTCTGCGGCGTATAATCCGTGTCATTGATACCACCGGCCTTGATATCGCTGAACCACGCCCAGATAAACAGAGCATTGATCCATGGCTGATCCAGTGCCTTTAACCATAGATCCAGCGCATCGCGCTGCAGAGTCAAATCGACCTTTGCCTGTTTTAGGGTATGCCACTCCCAAGGTTTCTCAAAGGCTCCGGCTGCTGATGGCATTCCAATCTCCATCACCCAAAGCGGACGTTCAATTTTCTCAGCAACTTCTCTGAGCTCTTCTACTGCCTGCTCAATATGAACCTGCATATCCTCTTTATCCCCTGAGCTTCCTAGTGAAGGATAGAGTGTTAATGATGCAGCATCCAGATCCTTCCAATACTTAAAAGCCTTCAACCCTTCAGTATTGTGCGCCGCATAGGTTAACTGAACGGGTCTTGGAAGAATCTCCCGGACCTGTGCAATCAGTGCTGGCCAGTCCACATGCAAAGATGCCCGAGCAAGCTCCGTCCCCACCACAAAACCATCCACATCGTGCTTGGCAGCAAATCTTGCACATGCAACAATCTGCTTTGAATAGCTATCGAACCAGCTCTGCCAGCCTACAGGGTCAGCATGCTTGATAGCTCCGGCCCAGGAACCGGGGATTAGGATCTGAGGTTTGATAATAACCTTCAGACCCACATCGTGTGCATAACCAATCGCAGCCGCCAACTGCTTCTCGGTTACGGCATCCGACTTTCGTATTTCCACTGCATCAGCAGCGTCCTGCTCAAGAAAAGGAATAAAAACAACAGCATTGGATCCCATCACTGCAAGCTTATTCACCGATCTGCGTGCCACAGGGTTGTCCCATGCAGTATTCTTGTGCTGCAGTGCGTTGAAACCGCGCATCATCTGGTCATTCTGCAAACCATCACTGCTGCAGCCGACTACAAGTGCTGACACCATCATGATCACAAGGAAAAAAATCGACCTACGCATTAACCTTCCTGTAAACCCGCCACCCCAACTGATCATAAACAAGGCGGAAGCCTGTCATGCCATGATCGTACAGATTCGGGTAACGGATATTCACCCAATCCCGCCTGCCAGACACAGTATCCGGTTGCGGTACAGCAATCTGCCGAACATTCGGGTTTCTTTCGCGCATCACAGATTTAAAATCCTGTGAAAAGGATAAGACCAGACCTTCAGCATCGCCTCTTGCAGCGATGACTCGATATGCACTTCGCTCGTACATCAGTGTCGGCTGCCTGTGTGCCTTTAACCACAAACCAACCTGCAGATCACCATCACCTTTGGCATTAGCAACATTCTTGCCCGAAAGTGCCTGCACCCACTGCTTCATTTGCGGGTTCGCAGTTTCGATAAAGAGCCACCAGCCACCGACCACGCTGATTAACATAAACACTACCAGAAACACATATTCTCGGCGTGACTGCATTTTCACATAGGTAAGCTCTGCCATCAAACCGGCACTGACCAGAGTCAGAATTTCAAACGGATGTGTCAGATAGTACTGACTTGTTGCAATGCCTATAGCAATCAAGGGGTGCAGAAGCAGCACGAACGATGCGCGGAAACGGCTGTTCTGATTGATCGTATCAAACAACAAGTACAGGGATACAGGATAGGCAATCAGCAGATAACCGGTTGCAGCCAGCAGTGGCTTGAAAAACTGACCACCATTATCAAGCAACCACGGGTACTCCTTGGCATGCATCATGCCACCAAGGAACATAGAGTCAGCATGCTCAATAAAATGCATAAATGAACCTTCAAAAATCCAGTTCAAGTAGGCCCATGTTGCAACAGCAAAAGCAAAGGGAGTACCCACAATCAGATACAGACTCATGGGTGACACCATGATCGTACGTCTCGGTGCAATCACCACCAGCAATGGAATCAGCGCCACGAAAATATATACAGCAGAACCATCGATAAAGAAAAAGAAAACGAATGTAACAGCCAGAGAGATATAGGAGTGAATATCATGGTCAGAGATGATGTGTTGAGATGCCCGGTAAAGCAGATAAAAAGCCACCATGCTCAAAGCAATATGCGAACCCGATGTTGCAGCCCATAAAAATCCCGGATGCGCTACCATCAGAACACCAAGCACAGCCAATCTTGTCTGACTCAACTCCACCTCTTTAAGGTGGTGTCCCCAGAGAAAGAGAAGAAATGCCGTAGCAATCAGCGATAGCAGATAGGGTGCAGCCCCGCTTTCCAGCCCGGGTATATAATAAAATGGAACCAACAGATAAAGTGGCAGATGAGGCACAAGGAATGTGAAGTTCTCAATCAACATATCCTTGGCACCAAGTGCTGCAATCACCGTGGACCACCGCTCTGTAGCACTTTCAGACATGAATCCATTGGCAAGCAACCAGACCGTAATCACGGTCATAATCAGCACCAATAGTGACAGAAACCCTTTCCCTTCAAATCCTGAGCGCCTGACCATCTCAATCACTGGCTGGTACCCTGACTGCTCACAGGCTTGCCTGCTTCTATTTCATGCGTCACCTTAAACGTTGTCAGACCATGATGGGTTTTTTCCCAATAGAACGGATTATGAATCAGCTGCCACAAGCCCTTGTAACCCGCCCATGACTGCAACATCCAGTATAATGGCACTGTCAATGACCATGGAATCAGAGAGAAGTATCTACGTTTGAAACCACTGAGCATAAACAAATAAATCAGAAATCCGTTGGCAATCAAGAGGTTAAATAGCGTGATATATAATACAAATGGCGGAAAATAATCATTAAATGCTGGCGTAGAGGTAAACAACCAGATGATATACATGAGAAACAGAAGCGGTGTGATCAAGGCGCTGAGAATGGTGCCGCCAATAAAAAACTGAAAACCCCAAAACCCGACATGGCCCAGCTTTCCATAAAGCTGTAAGGGTCGACGCATATGTACCAGATAGCTCTGCATATAGCCTTTCAACCAGCGAGAGCGCTGCCTGATCCAGTTTGGGATTGAATTGTTAGCCTCTTCAAACGTCGTTGAATTCACCACACCCACGCGATAGCCCGCCTGGGTCAAGCGCACGCCCAGATCACAATCTTCTGTGACATTGTACGGATCCCAACCTTCCATCTCTCGCAGTATCGGCATTTTAAAGTGATTTGATGTACCCCCCAGCGGAATAGGAATGCGAAGTGCATCCAGAGCAGGCAAATAAAAATCAAACCAGAGGCTGTATTCCATGGTAAACATGCGCGTCAACCAGTTTTCTGACACATTGAAATAGTTCAGCCTTGCCTGAATCACAGCTGTATTCTCAGGAGCCTTCTGGAATGCAATCACGGCCTTTTTCAACTGATCCGGCTCTGGTGCATCCTCCCCGTCATAAATGGTCGCCAGCTCTCCTCGACAGAAATGCAATGCGTAGTTACACGCTTTCGGCTTGGTTTTAGGTAAAGAATCGGGCACCCGGATAATCTCGAATATCCCCTCTAGCCCCAACTCCTTCGCCTTATCAATGGTTTCATCATCATCATTCTCAAGGATCAGCTTGATATCAAGCTTGGATAACGGGTAATCCATTGAGCGCAAGGCCTGGGCAATATGTGGCAAGGTTGCTGCCTCGTGGTACATAGGTAACAGAATTGAATATACGGGCAGGCTTCTCTCATCAATCGCCAACACCTCTTCATCGGTCACGAGGTTATCAAAATGCTTATCCCCACCCACCCATGTCAGCAACATGCGCAAGCCAAAATTCAACAACAAAAACACGGAGATAATTAAATTGAGCAACACCAGTGAATTTACCGGCCAGAGAGTCACAGCAACCACAGCGATTGTCATCCAGACAAACAGGAATATCAGCTGGCGATCAGTAAACACTTCGGAGGCGGAAAATTCCGGTTTACTATTAGCTAATTCATGTACAGCTTTTTCAGTATAAAACTGGTTTCCGATATCCTGAAGCATCCAGATAATGTCAAACTTGGCTGTAATAACAAAGTCAAACGGCTCACCAACAATTTCATCGACCAATTGCAGCAATTGAGGGTTAACATCCACGACTGCAACCTTCAACAGGCCGCCCTCCCTGCGCCATGGTACAAACAGGTTTTCCGAGTAGGTCGACAGACTGTCCCGATCCAGCAATGATTCATCAAGGCGATCGTTTAGAAGGTCGACATGAGGCTTTTCAAAATGCTCAGCCAGCGTCTGCCCAAGCATAAACGGCTTCACCCAACCTTTAGATTGAATGATATCTCCCAGCCTGGTTCCCCAATGCCTCTGGGTCTCTATTGCCTCTTGCAGCTGCTCTTCATCAATCAGCCCCTTTGCAAGCAGCAGATCACCAATACGGCCTTTGCGAAAGTGATCGGTTAAAGCATCGTAAAAATCGACAGTGCTTACCCAGCGTCGGGCCAGGATAATATCACCCAGCCTTCCACCTTCTGTTTTCTGAATTTCGAGCGCCTGCTCCAACTGGTCGTTGCTGATGAGCCCACGGCTCATCAGCAACTCACCAATTCGAGGTTTAGCCACCCCTTCGGATTGGCTCATATCCGCAACTACCTTTTCTCATCAAGATGATCCAGAGAATCGCCCGGATGGATGGTATGATCCTCGTGCATATTCGCTGCAGCGTCACCCTGCATGCGTTCTTCTTCAGCCTGATAGATTGCATCGTCATCTTCACGAGCAAGCTTATTAGCCCTGGACATGCGGTAGAGATAGACGATTACCATCGTCAGCAAGAACCAGAGCAGCACCATCAACCAGAAACGGTATTTACCCAGCACATCAAACCAGTCTTCAACATCAGGATAATATACCTGAGCCAGAGAAGGCTCCTGACTGTTCAATGTTTTAATCACTCCGAGCGAATCAATAAAGGCAACGTCATCCTCGGTCAATTCAAGGCGTTCTGTAACAGCCAGATCAAAATCATCCGATGGGCTCACCCACAAACCGTAAGCCAATGGTGCTTTTACGATCTCGGCAACGGTTATACCTGACAGGTTGCTGACATCGAAATAGGACTCTCCATTTGGCGACAGGATCTTGACTCTCCCCTTATCAAAACGAACAGGAGCCTGGATCTCATCACCCAAAGCGAACTGTCCCACAGCCACAAATGGGTTTGCAGGTTGCAGCGGAAAATCAGCATCGGAAAAATAGAGTCGCGAATTGTCGATCAGCAACGGAAAGTCAGCTGCCAGTCGCGCCAGAAGGTGCAGTGCACGTTCAGGCTTGACCAGGTAACCATTTTCCAGATAGGTATCAAACCCTTGGGAAAAGTAATTAGCCATATCAGAGAACTTGGCTGGTGCTGCATCCTCGGTCTTTTTCACGACCAGGGCGCTGTCCGGTGTGATCTGAACATAGTCATGCGGCATCACGCCACGGCAATCACCCTGCTCCACATCATGCTGTACCACGACACGTATATCATTGTATTGTTTCTGATATTCCAACGGCAAAGCAACTGTAAAGTTTTGTACCAAGCCGGTATTTTCCAGGCGTGAAGATTTCACCATAACATCATTAAGGAACACATACATCTCATAGGTAGGGTCCTGTTCCCAGCGCACCGGAGCAATCACATTCAAACTCAGGAAGTCCGGACTGGTTCCTACCGGCAAAGAGAATGGAGGAATCACCATCTGCCAGCTTGTTTCACGGGTGATATATTTAACATCTGCATCAAGTCCGAGCTTGGTCAAAGGTATAGAGTAATAACCGGCATCACCCTCCTGCCCCAACAAACCCAGCTTGATACGCAAGTCGTCAGGCCTGTAAACGCGGTAATCCTTGCCCGCACTGAGCAGCCTCCATTCATCACTCAACAGATACATCGGCTGCACATCATACGGATCGGTTACCACAATAGCTGAACGGTTCTGCAAGCTGATCAATGAAAGGTTACTGATGTGATCCAGAGAGCGGCCCATGCTAACCACATCGCTACCCTTCTTACCTACAGTCAACCGCCTCTCATCAATAAGTTTTTCAAGCTCAACCTTTGGTGCAATAACGATATCGCCTATCTCAGGTAGACGTTTAATCGAAACCTCTTTTCCATCTTCGATCAGCAGGGCCATCAGCCCCAAGGCTGAAGCAAACTGCTCTTTCGTAAGAGCGCCTTCAGAAAGTGTAATCGAGACTTCCTGTGGCAACATACGCCAGGCATCACGAATCGAGCGCTCAACAGACTGATAAGCAATCGTCAAAGAGGATTCCGGTAGCAGATGCAGGAAAGCGCCATTGATGCGGTCATCAAAACAACGGTCCTCGGTCACCAATAGCGTACTGCGAACCTCAACTTTCACATGCTTCCCACGAAATGCAGATGCTGGCAGCAGTATATCCAGTTCATGCATAGCACCATCTGCAGACAGCCCCACCTGCTTGTAGGGGACACCATTCACAGAAACACGAACATTGGCATTTTTGTGAATGTCAGGGGACGCGCGATAGAGCAATCTGAATTTACCATTTACAATCCGGGTATCCAGCGGAGAATCAAAAAAGAAGGTGTGAAGATGTGTACCGGCAGTCCCCTCAAACATGATGCCATTCTTAAAACCTAAACCCTGGAAGGATACTGCTCGCGAAGTCGTAACAATATCAGCCTCTTTATTGGCTCTTTTTTTCAGCTTCGTTTTTTTCTTTGATACCATCAGTGGCCTTGAAACCTTTTTAGGCAACCGCTTGGCTGAAGCAGTCTGAACCTGCGATGAACGAATCCAGCCCTGAACACCCGTCTTTTTCACGGCCACAAAGACCCACGAGCCTTGACGCTCCATTTCCACCATCTGCGCACGAGCATTTAAACTGAGCAAGCGGGATGCTGTTGATGAAGGCCCTGCATATAGAGAGGCCTTTGTTGCTGACACTTCCAGACGGTCACCTATTGCAGCCAACGAGGCCGATACGCCAATGGCCATCATCGCAACCGATGCAAAAAAGATCGCCATCAGTTTTTTAGTCCACAACAAACAAGAATTCATTTACTCACCCCAATTCATTCTACTCTGGTTCACCCTGCCAGCAGCAGAATGCAAAAGAAAAACCCCTCGCACAGTAGCCAATTAATTTTCATTAATCAATGGCAAGACAGGGCATCAAATAACAGGATAATCGACAGGGAGAATAGAAGAAGGGGTTATTTCAGAACAATCAAGTTGGCAGCCAGAAAAGGACTCGTACGCCAATATCGCACAACTCAAACAATCAATCGGGGAATCTTTCTGCGATTACAGCATCTAAACCCTGACCATGATATGATATACAGAACAAAAAAAGGGCCGGTTATAAAAACCGACCCTTCTTATTATATATGGCTCCCCGAGCAGGACTCGAACCTGCGACATATGGATTAACAGTCCACCGTTCTACCAACTGAACTATCGGGGATCAAAAGTGCGCGAACCGTACGGAGCAGGAGCATCCATGTCAATATGTGCAAAGGCACTTTTTTTCCATGCTCCAGATTGAGTACCATACAAGCAATTATTCGCCATAGCGCGAACTGTTGCGTCAAGACTCTATTGTTGCCAATATGCATGGTTGTATGATCACAGACACACATTGGGCGGAGAGGATTATCCATTGAATTTTGCTACACTATGGAAATCAGGCTGGTTTATCGGCGCCCTTATCTCAGCCCTGTTTCTGGGTATGTATACAAGTGATTTTAACCCCGTACGCAGCCTGGAGTTAAAAAACTATGATCTGGCTGTCCAGAGCAACATTCACCCCTCCAGCGGCGATATCATACTGCTTAATATTGAACCCCAAGCTGACACCAGCTCAGAGCGACAAACAACCAAGGCTATTACTATACTTTCCAATGCCGGGGCTCGCGCCATAGCATTGGACCTTCTATTCTCCAAATCTGAAACATCTGACCCCGAATACAGACAGCTACTACAAACCATACAGCACTCCGGCAACACCTTGATGCCAATATTTTTCAAAACCAATGATAACAGCATCACCAGCAAGACCCCCCTACCCAGCCACATCAAGCACGCCACGATCAAACAGGTCAACTGGGATGGAACACGACCCACTGCTGCCAACAATCTCTACTACCCTGATAAAGGGCTTGCAGAAGCCTCAGCAGGACTGGGGCAACTGAGCCTGCTTGCTGATAGTGATGGTGTTGTAAGAAGCGAACCACTCGTTATCGAATATTTCGGACAGCTCATCCCTTCCATGGCACTGGTTCTGGCCGCAAAAGTGCAACATATCCCGTTAAATGATATCCGCATTAACATAGGCATAGATATTGAGCTTGGTTCAGCCAACATTATCACTGACCCAAAAATACACCTGTATCCCTCATTCTATAGTGATGGCACTGCTACAAACTTCCCGGCTTACTCCATCAAAGACCTGCTAAACGGAAAGCTTTCAAAAAAGCATTTCAACAACAAAATCATACTCATCAACCATGGTGCTGGATCAGGCCTCGTCTCCACACCTCTGGGGATCAACATCTCACGCAGTGAATTTACCGGCCATGTACTTGAAAGCATCCTTAACAAAGAGTTCGTCCAGAGACCAGACTGGGCAGCCCCACTCGAACTGGCCCTCCTGCTCCTGATTGCCCTCTACCTTATATTCCTTCTGCCCAAAATCAGCACAAAAGCCTCCCTGCTGATATCCGGGTTACTGCTGTCCCTGCTGCTGCCTGCAGGGTTCATGCTGCTAACCAGCCAACTGCTATGGATTCAAACCCTCACTGCCGCACTATTGCTGGGCTGTGGTCATATCGCATTCGCACTAAAGTGTTATTTGACGGTCAAGGAGCGCAAACAGAATATTACAGTCGATCCGGTTAAGACCAACAAGATGCTGGGCCTGGCGTTCCAGAGCCAGGGCATGCTGGAAAAGGCATTTGATAAATTCATCACCTGTCCAATCGACAACGACATGCTGAACATACTTTATGATCTGGCACTGGCCTTTGAACGCAAAAGACAATATGCCGAAGCCATCAGCCTCTATCAACACATGGCCAGGCACAACTCCGACTATAAAGACATTCAAACCCGTCTGATCAGTGCAAAAAGTGCAATAGAAACGATCTCCGATAATGATACTACTGTCGGCCTCTCTGCCGCCCTGCAGTCTGGTGACAGCATCCCGACTCTGGGCCGCTACGAAATCATCTCCGAGCTTGGTAAAGGAGCCATGGGTACGGTTTACCTGGGTAAAGACCCGAAAATAAACCGTCAGGTTGCTATTAAAACCATGGCTTTATCACAGGAGTTTGAGCCAGATGAACTGGAAGAGGTAAAAAATCGTTTTTTCCACGAAGCTGAAATTGCAGGCATGCTCAACCATCCCAATATCGTCACCATCTTCGATGCTGGAGACGAGCATGATTTGGCTTATATCGCCATGGAATACCTCAATGGCATAGATCTGGTTCCCTACACCCAAAAAGGCAAACTACTCACCCTGCCTACAGTACTGAAGATCACTGCTAAAGTTGCCGAAGCCTTGCAATATGCCCATGACAACGGGGTCATACATCGGGACATTAAACCTGCAAATATCATGATACTGAAAAACAAAACCGTGAAGGTGACTGATTTCGGGATCGCACACATTACTGAATCCAGTAAAACCAAAGCCGGAGTCGTTCTGGGTACACCATCGTATATGTCTCCCGAACAACTCTCCGGCAAAAAGCTTGATGGCCGCACCGATCTATTCTCTCTCGGCGTCATGCTCTACGAGATGGTCTGTGGTGTACGTCCTTTCCGCGGCGAATCAATTTCAAAGCTGATGTATAAAATCGCCAAGGAACCACATGCAAGCCCACTAAAGCATAACCCTGACCTGCCAGCCAGTGTAGTCATGCTTATCGACCAACTGCTGGCCAAAAAGGTAGATCTGCGAATTGCCTCAGGCAGCGAAGCACTGGAAAGGATTCAGCAGTGCATTAAGGAGCTCAATAGCCAGGAGGGCGAAATATGAAGGAACTGCAAATGCACGCCATGACTGATGTCGGCAAAAGACGCCAGCACAATGAAGATCATGTTGGCATCGCTCCAGCCCATGGTATTGCTGTACTGGCCGATGGTATGGGTGGCTACAATGCCGGCGAAGTCGCCAGCAGCATGGCCGTAGATATCATCATCGCGGCATTAAAAGAACAAATCCTGAAAATACCCACAGCCCGGATTAACGAACATACAGGTTTCACCGAAGAGTCCATACTTGCTCGCGATGCTATCCTGCTTGCTAACGACTCTATCTTTCAAATGGCCAGCTCCAGGAGTGAATGTGCAGGCATGGGCACCACTGTTCTGGCTGCACTGTTTTATGGCGACCGCCTGACGGCCGCCCATGTCGGCGACTCCCGTATGTATCGGTTGCGTGATGGAGAGCTATCTCATGTCACCGAAGATCACTCCCTGATTCACGAACAAGTCCAGCGAGGACTGGTAACTGCTGAAGATGCACGCAACTCTCGTATCAAAAACCTTGTAACCCGTGCACTTGGTGTAAATAGCGGCGTGGGTGCGGACATTGTCGAAGACATTGTTATTGACGGTGATATATACCTGATGTGCTCTGACGGACTGACCGATGTCGTCTCCGATGAGATGATTCGCAGCACACTCTTAAAACACCAACATGACCTTCCAGCCACTGGCAAGCGTTTGATCCAACTGGCCAACGATGCCGGCGGCCCGGATAATATCTCCGTCATTCTAATCAAGGCGCCAAAACCCAGAACCAGCCTTTTCTCGCGTCTGTTAGGCAGATAATCATCACCCCCACACGATCACCATAGCAGTGGATCACCTTTAGCGCCCGGATGAAAATACAGAGATCGAAAAGAGTCAGACTGCAAACGATGTCACGTTGATAAAAAGAGCCTGATATTACAATTTGGATTATTCAGGTGCCTCTTGTCTGTCTCTGAGAAACTTCTTCGCCATGTTTTTCCCGGTAACACTCCCGGCAACCAAATATAGCAGCGTTAACACCCAGATTGCGCTCTGCTTCTGCCTGCGCAGCAGATTAATCTTTAGATTCAGGGCTCCCTTCTCCCAACCTATCTGAAAAGGTTCTGGGCACACTTCCATTGAGCGCCTGATGTAGTGCATCGGTTTCCAGAATACATAAGACCAACACCACAACCATCGTCGGTAATATCCCCAAGCCTCCGGCCAGAGCCATAGCCTGCTCCTTCATGACTCCTCCGTAACTATAAGCAAGCCATGCCGTTACCCCGGCTGCAAACAGGACTGCATAAGTGATCAAAAACACCTTGGTGCGCTTCAAGGCCAGGGCCCAGTGGGAACGCACAAATTCGGATTCTGATTTAACCTTGGCCGGAGCCATGATCAGAATATAGGAAAAGATCGCCAACGACAGGGCGACAGGAACCGCTGTCACTTCAAGGTAGGAGGAGTTACTCAGAGCAATCAGTATCAGCAACACATGATTACCTATCAGATTAAACAGAAAAATCTGATGTGGGAATTGCCCGTCCTTCAACTCATCTTGACTGAATTCCGACTGATCAACCATCATCACCTTCGATATTAAACCCAGAACCTGCATTCCAGGTCAGTAGATTTCTGAAAACCGTAACAATGACACCTGACTTTATGGGCGAGCACTAACATTAAACAACCGTTCATACTCTTCCAGTGCATAGCGATCAGTCATACCTGCAATATAATCGGCAATCACTCTTGCCTGACGATGATCAGTCAAACCACCGTTTCTTCTGAATTCTTCCATTTCATTCTGCTGATTCTCCGGCAACATGGAAGGACTCTGTATATATACCTCAAAAATTTCTCGAATGACCCGCTCAGCCTTGTTGGCCATACGTGCTACTCGATAGTGGCGATACATGTTCTTATAGAGAAACTTCTTCATCTCACCGTTCATTTTACGGGCATGCCTGGAGAATCCAACCAATGGAGAGGATGCCGCACGCACATCCTCAAAGCTCTTCACCTGCATCTCATCAATGCGAGTGAGGGTCTCTTCAATCACATCAACAATAAGAAAGTTGATCATATTCCGAACCGTTTCATTCACCTTCATGCGTTCACTGACATCCGGAAAAATTTTTTCCACTTCAGCGTAGTGGCTGCCAAATAGCTCCAGCCCCTTCAGTTCTTCAATACTGAGCATACCAGCCCGGTAGCCATCATCAATATCGTGATTATTATAAGCAATCTCATCAGCCAGATTACCAATCTGGGATTCCAGAGCAGGCTGCTCATGAAGGTTAAAATGCGCCAGATCCCTGTTCTTCGGCGTATCATAGGTCGAATGATGTTTTACAATACCTTCACGCGTTTCATAACTCAGGTTCAGGCCCGGAAATGCAGCATATTTGTGCTCAAGTTCTTCAACGATACGTAACGATTGTCGATTATGCTCAAACCCGCCATATGGATTCATGACATCATCAAGTGCATCCTGACCAGAATGGCCGAATGGCGTATGACCAAGATCATGAGCAAGCGCCACAGCTTCAGCCAGATCCTCATGCAGATGCATCGAACGGCAGATCGAACGGGCAATCTGAGCCACCTCAATCGAATGCGTCAAGCGCGTGCGATAATGATCCCCTTCATGGTTAACGAACACCTGGGTCTTATACTCCAACCTGCGAAATGCAGTGGAGTGAATAATGCGATCCCTGTCCCGCTGGAACGGATTGCGATGGGGTGATTCCGGTTCATGATGAACACGACCACGAGAATAGCCTGTGCGGCAGGCATAGCTTGCCAGTATGGACTCGTATGTTCTTTCACTCATGAAGAAGCAACTTCCCTCATCATAGCCAGCGCCTCAAGAGCAGCATCACGCGGATCGGGGGCATGTAAAATGGGACGTCCGACTACCAGATAGTCTGAACCAGCGACAATCGCTGATGCAGGATCAGCCACCCGTTTCTGGTCCTGCGAATCCTGTCCACCCCAGCGAATACCCGGGGTTACTGTGATAAAATCCGAACCGCACTCCTGCTTGATGGCAGCCGCCTCAAACACACTGCAGACCACGCCATGCAGTCCTGCCTCACGCGCGAGCCTTGCACGTTCAAGAGCAACCACCCTCGCCTGCTCTTTAGGCATAGGGTCACTGGTCAAGACGGTTACAGCAATCAACTTCATATCAGGAAACCCGGCAGCAGCCCTGGCCGCAGCACCAAGCATCTCTTCACCACCGCCAGCATGAACATTAATCATATCAACACCCAGGCCTCCAGCGCTCTCAACAGCCTGCGCCACAGTATTCGGAATATCATGAAATTTCAGGTCGAGGAATAGCTTGTGCGACCGATTCAACTCACGCACCAATTGTGGACCTTCTGCAACGAACAGCCGCAAGCCAACCTTGAGCCAACCGACAGAGTCCCCCAAAGTGTCACGCATACTCAATGCCGCATCGGCACCATCCACATCCAGTGCCACCATCAAACGATCTCGCATCAAACTTTCTCCTCTACTTTTGGATGCAGTGTTCCCCAGGAATGACATTGCGGGCATTGCCAGCGCACCTCAACCACTTCAACCCCGCACTGGTCACAGGTATAATTCTTTGCCGTTGTTCGCCACAGCTTGGCAAAACGCATATGTGCATCCGATTCATCACCAAGTGCCGCATTCAAACGCAGTGATTCACGCAGTGAATTGGGCACAAACGCCAACTCACGACACAGGCTAGCAGCTTCTTGTACCGAACGTTCACGGGCTACTGTTTCTATCCATGCCAGGGCAAGCTCAGCATCATGGCTGCTACTCCAGAATTCACGCAGTAAAGCGGCTGCCCGCTGGCTATAAAAATCGCCGTATGTAAGCAACATGGAAATAATCAATGGAAAATGCTCGCGTGAATACTCCCGCAAAGCAGAAATACCGGTCACCGCTTTCTCAAAGTCATTCTCACGCAGTGCAAGCTCAATCTCCACCATACGAGCCGGTGCACAGGACGGATCCAACTCCATAGCCTTTACAGCAAATCCGCGCGCACCCTCATCGTCGCCCTGACCATAACACTGCCTGGCCATCTCGGAAAAGAGGTACGCCCGATGAGAGCCATAAGACTCACGCCTCACTCGCTCCAGGCGCGATAACAACTCCTCCGCCACAAGCCACTCCGAACTCTGCTCCCGAATCCTCAGACTGGCTTCCAAAGCACCGGCATGATCTGACTGAATATCGAGTGCTTTTTGGTACTGATAGAGAGCCCTATCCAGCAGACCGCCGGTTTGAAAATCAATAGCCAAAGCAAGATGTGCCTGCAGATGCATCGTTTTAGGTAAATCCGGACGTGCCAGAAGATTCTGATGTATTCGCACCGCCCTGCCAATCTCCCCTTTAGTGCGGAACATTTCACCAAGAGCCATATATACATCAGCGGCCTCGGACTTTAAACGGGCAACCTGCACCATCTCCTGCAGGGCCCTGTCAGGTTCGTCAGATAACAGATAATTGATTCCGCGCAGCAGTGGAGATATCCGTTCATCCTCCTCCTGTTCAGCTTTATCTTCTTCCTGAATTGGACGCAGCACTAATGCAAGCAGTACTACCAGTGCAACAGCGGTAATTGCCAGCAATAGTGTATTCATACGTCGTCTTGCAGAGGAATATTGCGCAGGTTATCCACTTCCCGTTGCAGTCGTTCATTTTCATCCCGCAAACGCGATATTTCCATTTTGTGTTTACGACGGGAAAAACTCAATGACAATACACCACCGAAGAAACCAAACATAAATGCAATAAATACAGGGATATAAAGAGAGATTGATGTGCTACTGACGCCAAGAAAGTGAATCTGTACAGCAGTAAGATTGGCCAGAGCAAACATCGTTGCAAACGATGTCAGCACAACAACCAGTAACACGTTAATCCAGTTGATAGAATTCAGACCATGATGCATAAAAAAGGACCCTAAGCCGCGCTATCAACCCTTTCACGCAGATCTTTACCCGGTTTGAAATGAGGAACCACCTTAGCCGGAACCATCACCGACTCTCCGGTTTTTGGGTTACGACCAAGGCGTTCATTGCGTTCTTTAGTAGTAAAGCTGCCAAAGCCGCGCAGCTCCACATGACCACCGGAGGCCAAAGCGTCGCCGATAACCGAGAAGATTGTATTCACTACAACCTCGGCTTCACGTCGGGTAATACCCTCCTGCTTCTCTGCTATGATATCTACCAGTTCAGATTTTGTCATAACACTCTCCGGTTTAGCCTTCGGAATAGCTGATGACTCAGACCATCCCTGTTTAAGCCTCCCCTTGAATCAACAACAATCCAAAGGAAGGCTCAGGCTTATTTCTTGCTGCTAGTCGCACCAAGCATACGTTGTAATTCCAGCGCAAGTGCTGAAGGGGCTTCATCTCCAGCTATCTTCTGGGAATAGTTGCGTACTGCATCACGCTCTTCATCACGAAGCTGCTGACGAATCGACAAATTCACCTGCCTGCGTTTGCGGTTTACTTCGATGATTTTTGCTTCAACATCATCACCTACTTTTAGTTCACCGTCTTCACGTGGTACTTCACGCCGTGCCAGGAAAGCATGTACACCTTCTGCAATTTCAACAATCGCGCCACCCTGATTCAGCTCAATCACCTTACCGTTCGCACTGTCGCCTTTCTTGATATTGGACATGAAAAGTTCAAACGGATCACCGGAAAGCTGTTTGATTCCCAATGAAATGCGCTGTTTCTCGGCATCAACGCCAAGTACGACACACTCTACTTCCTGACCCTTGCTGAACTCGGCCAGTGCATCTGAACCTCTTTGATCCCAGGAGAGGTTTTCCATGTGAACCAAACCATCCATACCATCAGAGACAGGTACGAAGAACCCGAAATCAGTAACATTTTTGATCTTACCCGTGATATGGGAACCAATGGCATGGTCTGCCAGCCAGTTCTGCCAAGGGTTTTCACTCACAGCCTTCAAACTCAAACGAATACGGCGAGAATCAGCATCCACTTCCAGCACTGCAACATCAACCACATCGCCTTCAGACAATACGGATTCCGGTTTCACATCACTCTTGGTCCAGCTCAGTTCCGAACGGTGTATCATGCCTTCGATGCCCGGCTCAATCTCTACCACTGCACCAAAGTCCAGCAGACGGCGCACAGTACCTGTAAGGCGCATGCCCGGCTCGTAGGTCGCTGCCACATTTTCCCAAGGATCTGACTGCATCGCTTTCATCGATACCGAGACCTTGCCCGTTTCAGCATTCAACTTCACAACTTCCACCGTCACTGACTGACCAAGCGATAGCATCTCGGATGGATGTTTGATACGGCGCCATGAGATATCTGAAACATGCAGCAATGCATCCACACCACCGAGGTCAATAAACGCTCCGAAATCAGCCATGCGTTTCACTTCGCCGGAAAGTTTGTCGCCTATGGCTTTGTCAGCAAAGAACTTCGCACGCTCAATATCGCGCTCAGCAGACATAGGTTTCTTGCGTGAAACGACAACATTTTCAGGTCTACGGCGTGCTTCCAGAACCATCAACTTACAAGGTTTCCCAATCAATTGATCAGCACTGACATGCATATCGGTATCAGCTTCAGAACGCGGCATAAAGGCATTCAGGCCGGAAAGGTTCACACGGAAACCACCTTTCACTTCAGCTGTAACAACGCCTTCAACAATTTCGCCACTTTCAGCCGCAGTTTCGATCGCAGCCCATGCTTCGCGTTGTTTGGCTGCCAGTACGGAGAGCACTATACCAGTGCCACCACCAACCGACTGTACCTGCGCATAGACTTCTACACCGACTACAGGTAAATCAATACCTGCCTGAGTAAATTCAGCAACGGGAACAGTGCCTTCGCCTTTAACACCCACATCCAGTGTCACTACATCTGCATTGACACTAACTACCATGCATTTAATCATTTCACCGCGCTTCACTATTGGCTCTTCTTTCAGTGAAGCCTCAAACATCTGTTTGAATGATTCCTCTTCTGCTACTTCCTGTGTGTCCTGCACTACTTCCAGTTCTTTGGCCTTGGCTTCGCTCATGATTCTTCCGTCCTAGTTCAATTCTAACGAATTGTTATTCAGTATGTGTATCCGATCCAGACTCAGATTGCTGTTATCAGCCTGCGTCGTTCAAGCACGCCCAATATACGGTCGACCACATCATCCACACGCATCGTGGTGGAATCAATGGTAATCGCATCTTCTGCCTGTCGGAGCGGTGCATGCTGACGTTCCTGATCGCGTTGGTCACGCATTTTCAGCTCTACCACCACAGCCTCCAGACTACTCCCGCCCTCATCTTTTAATTGTGTCCAACGCCTGCGCGCCCGTTCACGTACAGATGCAGTAAGAAAAAACTTTGCCGAAGCATCGGGTAAAACCACAGTCCCTATATCGCGTCCATCCATAATGCATCCAGCCACAGCCAGCTGCCGCTGTAGTCCCAGAAGCTTCTCACGCACCACAGACTGTGATGCCACTTTTGATGCGGCCTCACCAACCTGCTCACTACGCAACTTGTCCGTAATATTTTCGCCCTGCAGAGAGATACCGCCCACGGTCCATTCAACTGCCTCAAGCAAGCCATCAATCATCTCAGTCAAGCCTGATTGATCATCAAGTGCTATTCCACGCGTAAGTGCAACCGAGCCAACCAGACGATAAAGCAGTCCTGTATCAAGCACCGGCAAGCCTGTCTCTTCGGCCAGCATTTTTGCCACAGTACCCTTTCCACTTCCTGAAGGGCCATCTATAGCAATCTGCAACCCGTCAACCGCCTGCCAGTCCTTCATCTCAGCTATCCGCCCAGCGTACATTCATACCGATGCTTTGTGCCAGGGCAACAAAATTAGGGAAACTGGTAGCAATCGCTGCTGCATTATGGATACGAACCTCACCTTCTGCACGCTGTGCTGCTACAGCCATAGCCATAGCAATACGGTGATCACCCAACGCATCCACATCAGCATCACCTTTTAAACTATTCAGCCCGCGAATTACCGCACCATCCGGCTGCTCCGTGATATCAGCCCCTGCAGCAGAAAGCGCATTGGCCATCGCAGAGATTCGATCAGACTCCTTCACACGCAGCTCCTCTGCATCCTCCAGCACAAACTCACCGTCAGCAAGAGCTGCTGCTGCAAAAATCACAGGGAACTCATCAATCGCATCCGGCACATCATCAGGATCGACGGTCATGCCATGCAGACCACCGGATTTGACACGCACATCAGCAACCGGCTCTTCACCGACCTTCGCTTCATTCTCCAGTGTCAGTGCAGCACCCATTGTATGCATCACCCTGCGCCAACCGTCACGGCGATCGTTGATACCTATACTTTTCAGTGTCACATCCGATCCTTCAACAAGGCTGGCGGCCACTGCGAAGAAACATGCAGAGGAAGGGTCTGCAGGAATCACCACATCACCATCAGGTGCAGTCAGTTTGCCTGTGGGTTTTAGTGAAATCGTACCATCAACCGCCACTTCAACTGGCTGGCCGAATAGCGGCAACATACGCTCTGTATGGTCACGCGTCGGCTTCGGTTCATTCACACTGCTTTCACCATCAGCATAAAGTGCCGCCAACAAAACGCATGATTTCACCTGCGCACTGGCCACCTCGGAAACATGATGAATAGCTTTCAGCTTGCCTCCGCTAACTGTAATCGGTAGCAGATTACCATCGGCTTCGCCCTCCACACTAGCACCCATCTTGCGCACAGGATCAACCACGCGTTTCATCGGACGTTTACAAAGAGAGGCATCACCGGTCATTGTGGATGTAAACCCCTGACCTGCTAACACACCGGTCATCAGCCGCACACAGGTACCGGCATTGCCAGCATTAAGTACGACATCGGGCTGTTTCAAGCCATGCAATCCGACACCATGAACACGCAGTGATGTTTTCTCATCGTTGAGCCACTCAATAGAGACACCCATATTGATAAACATCTGTGCGGTAGCTATATTATCATCACCGGGCAAAAAACCGTAAATCTCGGTCACGCCTTCCGCCAGTGAGGCCAACATCACAGAACGATGCGACATCGACTTGTCTCCGGGAACAACGATATCCCCTTTAAGCGGCCCTATGGCCGGACCTGCAATCAGTGTACCGCCGATATTCATGATAAATCTTCTCCACGTTCAGCCAGCCAGTTTTCTCGCGCATCTCTGGCTGCAGTAAATTCATTCTTCAACCTTTCACCATCACCAGCAATCAAGGCATCACGCATGCCGTTCAATTCCTGCTGGTATCGTTCAATCTGCTCCAACAGTGCATCACGATTGCACAGTGCGATGTCACGCCACATTTCAGGTGATGATGAAGCGATACGGGTAAAATCCCGAAAACCACCGGCTGCAAACTGGAACGGATCGTATTCATCACTCCCCTGCTTGCTTACAGCATTCACCAGTGCAAATGCCGCCAGATGCGGCAAATGGCTTACAGAAGCCAGAAAGCGGTCATGCTCAAGTGCCCCCATCACCTCAACCCGGCTACCTGTCTGCTCCCACATCTCTTTCACCAGTGTCAGAGCATCGGCATCTGAATCTGG